>Ga0315537_1001882_pt1 | contig 16289 bp, 13 predicted proteins | sample SalMarSW160270MG_FD_203091 | JGI IMG/M metagenome (GOLD analysis project Ga0315537, IMG submission 203091) | Salt marsh sediment microbial communities from the Plum Island Ecosystem LTER, Massachusetts, United States - Salt Marsh Sediment SW1602-70 ... | reverse complement strand
AATTAGTAGAAAGACCGTAATGAAGAAAATCGGCATCACCACTACCGTCCCCGTAGAGGTATTGATAGCCGCCGGTTATCAGGCAGTCGATTTGAACAACGTCCTCGTTTCCGACCCCCGTCCGGGAAGACTCATCACCATCGCCGAGAGGGCCGGCTTCCCCCTTAACTGCTGCAGCTGGATAAAGGGGATTTACGGCGTTTGCATGGAAACCGGCATAAAGGATGTCATCTGCGTCACCAGCGGCGACTGTTCCAATACCGTCATGCTCATGGAGACCCTCAAACTCAAGGGACTGAACGCCGTACCCTTCGCCTACCCCGAAAATCCCGATATCCCCCGCCTGCAGGAAGCCCTGGAGGCGCTGGCGGCCAATCTCGGCACCACGCTGGAAGCCGCCGATAACGTCAGGAACGAGCTCCAGTCTGCCCGCGACCTCGCCCTGAAGCTGGACGAGCTTACCTGGAAGCAAAATACGGTCGGCGGCTGGGAGAACCACCTCTGGCTCGTCTCCGCCTCTGATTTTAACGGTGATTTCCGTAAATACCGGGCGGAGTTGAATAACCTGGTGGTAACCTGCTCGCAGCGCCCGCCCCGCCCCGCCGAAGAAATCAGGCTGGCCTACATCGGCGTGCCTCCGGTATACGCCAGAGAGCTATATAACTTTATAGAAAAGAACGGCGCCAGGGTCGTCTTCAACGAAATCCAGCGCCAGTTCGCCATGCCCGAGCCCGGCGGCTCCCTGGCCGAGCAGTACTCCAATTACACGTATCCGTACTCCATCCACGAACGGCTTAAAGATATAACAACGGAACTGGAAAGGCGGCGTATCGACGGCGTTATCCACTACGTGCAGGCTTTCTGCCACCGCGGCATCGGCGATATCATCTTCCGGGACGCCATCGACCTGCCGGTGCTTACCCTGGAAGGCAACGACGATTTCTTCCTGAACAGCCATATCAAGACCCGCATCGAGGCTTTCCTGGACATGATACAGCGGAGCCGAATTCGGTCTGCAAATGATAGAAAGGGGAAGCTCGAAAGGGCTTTAGCCCCTTCAAAAAATACTCCCCCTTCCCTTCATAAATAACCAGGGGAAGGGGGACACAGGGGGATAGGTTACCCCTAATAACTAATTATACAGGAGGCGAAAATGACAACGAAAATCGGTATCAACGGCTTCGGACGCATCGGGCGGCTTACCTTGAGGGCTATGAAACAGTACCATAAGAGCGACCTGGAAGTGGTGGCCGTCAACGACCTGGCGGATACTAAAACCAATGCCCACCTGCTGAAATGGGACAGCATCTTCGGCCGCTATCCCGGTGAAGTAGCCGCCGGAGACAACGGCATCGTCGTCGATGGACAGGAAATTAAAGTGATACAGGAACGAGACCCCGCCGCTATCCCCTGGAAGGACTACGGGGTCGATATCGTCATCGAGTCCACCGGACTGTTCACGGACGCCACTAAAGCCATTGCCCACCGCCAGGGCGGCGCTAAAAAAGTAATCATCTCGGCCCCCGCCAAGAATGAGGACATTACCCTCGTCCTCGGCGTCAACGAAGATGCCTACGACCCCACCAAACACGTTGTCGTCTCCAACGCTTCCTGCACCACCAACGGCATCGCCCCACCCGTCAAGGTGCTGAACGATAACTTCGGCGTCAGCAAGGGACTGATGACCACTATCCACTCGTATACCAACGACCAGGTGGTGCTGGATACCATCCACAAGGACCTGCGCCGGGCGCGTGCCGCCGCCCTGAACATGATACCCACCACCACTGGGGCCGCCAAGGCCGTAACCCAGGTTATCCCGGCACTTCAGGGCAGGATTCACGGCCTCGCCTTCCGCGTGCCGACACCCACCGTCTCGGTTATCGATTTCGTCTGCGACCTTGAGAAAGAGGCGACCGTAGAGGAGGTCAACCAGGCTTTGAAGAAAGCCGCCTCCGGCCCGATGAAGGGCATCCTTGAGTTCTGCGAGGAGCCGCTCGTCAGCATGGACTTCAAGGGCAATCCCCACAGCTCCATCATCGACGGCCCCGGCACCATGGTCATCGGCGGCAACATGGTCAAAATCCTGGCCTGGTACGATAACGAATGGGGCTACAGCTGCCGCTTGGGAGATTTAGCCGTCTTCATGGCCTCCAGAGGACTATAGAGGTAAATTTGAATCACCGGTGAAGGTGCGGGATGGATGGGACCTGTAATAAAATCCGGGAAGCGATAAAACCGCACGGTTACAAATTTAAAACCGTATCCATCGCGCACCTGCCTGATGTACAAGAATCAGTCGGTAGACTTGTCAGGCAAGGATTAATCAATAAGCAATTATACGAAAAATGGCATTTTTATTTAAAGACCAATGATATACTGCCGGAAGCGAAGACAATCATTGTCTTTGCAATGCCTCAACCCCTTACCCGTCTCAAGTTTGAGTGGCAAGGAAGGATTTTTACCGCAGACATTCCGCCTACTTATTTCACCAAAGTGGACGATTCTTGCGCCGAAAGTATTTTAAAAAGCATACTGGAGACCAGCAGGCACAGCGTAGTAAAAGCTCACCTGGCACTGAAAACGCTCGCCGTCCGAAGTAGTCTGGCCGAATACGGTAAAAATAACATCAGCTATGTGCCGGGAATGGGGAGCCTCTGCCAATTGGTTGCCTTTTATTCCGACTGTCCCTGCGAAGAAGACAACTGGCGGGAACCCATATTAATGAAAGACTGCGATTCCTGTTCGCTGTGCCGCGAGAACTGTCCGACCGGTAGTATTCCAGCCGACCGTTTCCTGATTCACGCGGAAAACTGCCTGGGTTCCCTCAACGAGAAAGAGCCGGATCTCCCTTACTGGGCCAAGTTCCAGCCGGGCTGGCCTAATGCCCTCATCGGCTGCATGGCCTGCCAGTTCGTATGTCCGGTGAATAAGCCATATCTGCATAACATTATAGAAGGCCCGTCGTTCTCCGAAGAAGAAACCGGCCGTATCCTTCACAAAACGCCCTGGGAGGAACTACCTCCAGAGACCCGACAGAAACTGGACGACCTCTATTGGGCTTTCCCGCTTCTGGCGCAATCCCTCAGTGCCCTCATTGAAAAACAAAGGGTAATTACATACGGCTAGCTATTGTCAATTTTATCCGGCAACGATATAATTGATGCCGGGTGTACTTTAGTACTGATTGACAAGTTATTGCGGAATTGCGTAAAATAGGAAAACTGCCTAATTAAGGTGGGTTATGAAATTAGTTGTTGTTGGCTTCGGACAATGCGGCGGCAGAATCGCTGACGAGTTTGCCCGACTTAATCGTAGAGCCCGTGGTTTACGCGGACTAAATATTGTTACCGGCGCCTATGCGGTCAATACCGACCGCGCCGACCTTAGCGGTCTCACTACTATAAAATCTGATTATGACCACCGCATTCTTATCGGCGGCAGAAAGACCGGCGGCCACGGTGTCGGGAAAATCAACGAGCTCGGCGCCGAGATTGCCCGGGAAGATTCCGATAAAGTCATCGAGACGATAAGGAACTCCAGGTATTTCCAGGAAACCGATGCTTTCCTTCTCTGTGCCGGGGCTGCCGGCGGCACCGGCTCCGGTGCCATATCGGTCATGACCCAGCAGATAAAAGAACGTTACGTGGACAAGCCTGTCTACAATCTCATCGTCCTTCCCTTTGAACACGAAGAAGCCACCGAAGACAGGACGGTCTATAACGTGGCCACCTGCCTGAAATCCAGTTACCTGGTTGCCGATGCTATATTCCTGGTAGATAACCAGAGGTACGTTAGCAAAGACACCTCTCTCCGGCACAATCTCGCCAAGATAAACTCGAACATCGTTCAGCCGTTTTTTAACCTGCTCTGCGCCGGCGAGGAGATTAAGTCCCGGTACATTGGCGCCAAGATACTGGATGCCGGTGATATAATACAGACACTCGTCGGCTGGACAACCCTGGGCTACGGTCATTCCAATACCCCGGTATTTAAATCGCTTTTCTCATCGAGTCGCCACTTCAGAAACAAAGCCACGGAAACCCAGAAAGGGACCCAGGCACTGGACGAAGCCGTCAGCGGACTGTCCGTTAAATGCAACCCGCTGGACTCCAAGAGGGCCCTCTACCTCGTTTCCGCTCCCTCCAGGGAAATCAACGTAGACCTGATAAAAGAACTGGGCACTTACATCAAAAACATGGCCCCGGAAGCAGTAATTAGAAGCGGCGATTACCCCAGGGAAAAAGGCGGCATGGATGTTACCGTGATACTTTCTGAAATGAGCGATGTGGAAAAGGTCAGGAACTATTTCTCCAAAGCTATGAACCTCATTGCGGAACAAAAGAAGCGCCAGGAAGGTGTAGTAAGCACACAGCGAGGGATTGATATTACGATAAAAGACATTCCCTCGCTGTTATAATCAGATTATTCAGTTAAGAACACTTCTACAACTTCTTAATACCTCACCCTGTTATATTTAATACGGCCGGTTTTCACCTGACGAACAGTTTTACCGGCATTTCCAAAGACAGTACTTTCCTTAAAGATATCCGTAAATTATAATTATCTGGCTATCTTGGAATAGATTTGCCAGGCCTGCTCGATAGTATCGTCGCGGACTTTCCAGGCCCTGGTACCATTTTCTTCACGGACCCTGGCAGCCTCGGCTACAGTCGACTCGAAAGCCCTGCTGGCTGCTTCTTCGGTATTTTTAAATGATTCCTCCGCCCGTGTTATCGCCCCTTCACGGGCTTTGGCGGCTTTGGCAATAGCTTCATCACGGTCCTGCATAGCTTGAGCTACAGTAGCTTCATAAGCCCTGTAAGCTTGCTGTTCCGCACGCTTGTAAGCCTTGGCTACCTGCACTTCATTTTCGTGGTAAGCCTTAGCCACCTGACGCTCGGCATCCATATAGGCTGCATAAGCCTTTTCGGCTTGGCTCATTACCTCGTCAAGCGGGCTTTTCGGTTTCTCTTCTACTGCTCCCGGAGCTTCTACGACCGCTTCAGTGGGCGTTTCGGCTTCCCCCTCTGCTGGAATAGAGGACTTCTTCATTCGCTCTTTCTGGTTAGCCACCAGGCACCTCCTTTAATTTATCTTATTAGCTTCATAGCTTCATTATCTTGAAATTTACAGGTGATAATTACTGGGCCACTACTTAGTGCCAAGTATATTGCTCGCCCTGTAAAAAGTCAAGCACATTATTTTACTTCTCACACAGCTATACCGCAATCATTAGTATTTATTTTGTAATGCTAAACAGCCAAACGGCAATGGATTACTTATTTGTCTTTATCGGTGTCTTTAGCCTCGTTATCTTTTTTTGCCTGTTTAGGCTTCTTATTCTCATACATCCTGGCCAGAGATTCCAGACGTGCTTCCATTTTACCCTTGGGCTCTCTGCTCGCTCTTCCCAACTCTTTATCCGGCTCTTCCTTTTTATCCGGTTTCTCTTCTTCCTCTATCTTATCCACCACTTCCGGTACGCCGTCTATCGCCGCCTCCGCAGCCTCAAAGGCCGCCTCCCTCTCGTCCTCGGCTTTCTCTAACACTTCGGTCAATGCCTCTTGAGTCAAAGGTTCTTCCGCAGCCTCGCTCGTCTCTTCGCTCTCCTCTTCACCCCCTTTTCCCTGTCCCCTGTTCAAAGCTTCATCATAGGCTTTAAAGGATGCCTCGGCGGTATCCCTGGCAACCTGTCCGGTGGCTTCAGCCCGGCTTATCGCTTCTTTGAAGGCAGATATAGACACTCCGGCCGCTTCCCTGGCCACCCTGGCTGACGCTTCTGTGGCTTCCTTCACGGCTTTTACGGTTCTCTCGGCCGATTCTCTGGCAGCCTTTATCAGTGTCTCCGTCACTTCTCTCGAGGTTCTTACCGCAGCTTCAGCCGCTTCTTTGGTTTCCCGGCTTATCTCTTCAGCCCGGGCTATGGCTGCTTGTATTTCCTTCTCTGAAGCCTCGGCTGTTTCCCTGGCGGTAGCGATGGCGGCTTCAATGGCTTCCCGGACAACTCTCGTTGACTCCTCGGCCGTCTCTTTAGCCGTCTTGCTCATCTCCCCGGCTTTAGCCACCGCGGCTTCGGACTCTTTCTTTGATGTTTCGATAGCCTCCTGGGCTGCCCTGGCCGATTCATCCGCAGCCGCTTTAGCCGCGTTACTTACTTCCTCAATTCTGGAAATAGCTTCCCGATACTCATTCGCCGAAGCTTCAGCCCTATCCCTGGCTTCCTTGCCTATTTCTTCCACTTTTGAAAGGACTTCCCGTGATTCTTCTACCGATTCATCAGCGGCCTGGCGGGCGCTTTGAGCCGCCGCTTCCGAGACTTCCTTTGCAGAACTCGCCGCCGCTTCCGAGACCTCCTTTGCAGAACTCGCTGACGCTGCAGCGGCTTCACAGGCATCCCGGGCGGATGCTTCTACCGTCTCCCGGGCTTGTCTGCCATCCTCTTCAGCCTGGACTATCGCCTCCTGGATTTTACTTACCGCCTCTCCGGTGGTTTCCCTGGTTTCCTGGCTAACCTGCTCAACTCTGGCCAGCGCGTCCCAGAACTCCTTCGCGGATGCCGTAGCATTATCCCTGGCTTCTCTGCTTATCGTGTCAACCCTGGCTGCAGCCTCCTGCGCCGCCTTTATTGCAGCTTCGGAGGCTTCTTTGGCTATTTTAACGGCTGCATCAGCCGCCGACCGGGCATCCTCGGCTACCTCATCGGCCCTGCGTTTCGTCTCTTGAGAGGCCTTTTGCGAGGCTTCACCAGTCAGCTTGGCCTCCCGGCCAATCGCCTCCACCCGTTTCATGGTTTCCTGTGACGCCCTCTGGGCGGCCTCGGCGACTTCCCTGGCAACCTTGCTGATTGTCTCCGCCCTGGCAGCCACTTCCTCGGCCGCTCTGGTCGCCACTTCGGCAGATTCACGCGTAGATTTACTCGTCTTTTCCGCCCGACTTACCGTTTCTTTAGCCGCTTTATTGGTTGTTTCTGCCGCCTCTCTGGTTTCCCTGGCCATCCTGTCTGCCCGGCTGGTAGCCTCCTTGGCGGCCTTAATCGAATCGTCAGCGGCCTCCTTGGCCATCTTGACCGATGCCTCGGCCGTACTCACCGCTTCATCCGATGCTTCCCTGGCAGCCTCCGCCGTCTTCTTGGCCTCACGGCTCATCTCGTCGACGCGGCTCAAACCATCCTGGGACAGCATTAAGGCCGATTCTGCCGCGTGCATTGCCTCGCCGCTTATCTTCTCGGCCCGTGCTATAGCTTCCTCGAAAGCCTTGGACATCGATTGAGCGGTTTCTTTCGGCCTCCTGGCCACTTCTTCCGCCTGGGCTATAGCCTCATTGGCCGTCTTTATCGCCTCTTCGGCAGCCTCCCGGGCCTCCTGGCTTATCTTCGCGGCGCGCGTGGTCGCTTCCTGCGCCGCCCTGGATGCGGACTCCGCCGCTTCCCGGGCCGCCTTGCCGATTTCCTCGGCGCGATGCGCCGCTTCCATGGCGGTCTTCGTTGATTTCCCGGCTGCTTCTCTGGCCGCCCGACTTAACGTTTCGGCCCGGGCTACCGCCCTCTCGAAGTCGCCGATATTCCCCTCTACATCTTCTTTCAATTCAGGAGACATCCGTCAACCCTCTCTATGTAATCCTGATATACAACTCCCAGTATAGCATATTCTATTATAGACTCATGAGTTTTTCAATAAATATACAGGCTTTTATTAAGTATATAGCAATTATGTAATATACCCCGGTAGTACTAAAATATATTATCCAGACTACTGTAAGGACGATTGACATTCTTATGCCATTATGTTAAAAATAACATAACTCTATATCATTGAGGTGTAAGATGAAATTAGTGGTTATTGGACTAGGGCAATGTGGCGGCAGGATTGCTGATGAGTTCGCCCGGCTTAACGGTAGAGCCCGCAGCCGGCGTGGAATGACTATAATTACAGGTTGCTTTGCGGTCAATACGGATGCCGCCGATTTAAGCGGTTTATCCAGCATCAGTAATGACCATCGCCACCGAATCCTCATCGGCAGCCGCAAGACGGGCGGCCACGGTGTCGGCAAAATCAACGAGCTCGGCGCCGAGATAGCCAAAGAAGACGCCGATAAAATCATCGACGCCGTCAGGGCCACCAAGAGGTTCTTTGAAACTGATGCCTTCCTGCTTATCGCCGGGTCCGCGGGAGGCACCGGCTCCGGTGCTATTTCCGTGATAACACAGCACCTGAAAGAACGCTATATTGACAAACCTATCTGGAACCTGATTGTCCTCCCCTTCGAGCATGAAGAATCGACCGAGGAGAGGACCGTTTTCAACGTAGCCACCTGCCTCAAGTCATGCTATTCTATCGCCGATGCCGTCTTCCTCGTAGATAATCAAAGGTATGTGCGGAAAGACTCGTCCATCCAGAGCAACCTGTCTAAAATCAACAGCATGATAGCCGAGCCGTTTTATAACATGCTCTGCGCCGGCGAAGAGAAAAAGTCACGCTATATCGGGGCCAAGCTGCTCGATGCCGGTGACATTATTCAGACGGTGGTCGGCTGGACCGTTATCGGCTACGGCAAGACGCAGGCTCCGCTATTCAAGTGGCCTTCCGAGTGGAGAAGCGATTTCCGCAAGAAGGGCACGGAAATTCAGAAAGGCATCCAGGCCATGGACGAGGCCATCAGCGAGCTATCCCTCAAATGCAACCCCGCCGATTCGCGCCGCGCCCTGTACCTGGTCTCCGGTCCCGCCAAGGAAATGAACATGGACATGGTAAAGGAAATCGGCGACTACATGAGAGATATCGCCCCCGAGGCCATTATCAGGAACGGCGATTACCCCAGGGAGAGGGGCCTGATTGACGTTACCGTGCTCCTGTCCGAGCTAAGTGACGTAGAGAAGGTCAGGGACTACTATTTGAGGTCGACCGACCTTATTCCGGAGTTCAAGAAACGGCAGGAGGAGACCGAGGACAAGCTAAGAGCCCTTGATGATGTTTCTAAAGATATACCCTCTCTGCTGTAATTAAGACTAAATCTCACGTATTTGATGGGGGGCTGATGCCCCCCTTTCCTTTTTCCCCTACCTTCCCCCACCCCCTCGTTGGTTATCTTTTCCCAGCCATACCGCCCCGTATCATCTGCGGCTTAGCCCGTAGTTACTTAACCCCCTCCCCCTCCTGGTGGGGTAAAGGAGGCGGCGTATTCTTTTAATCATTCACGGCACTGGCCTCTTTATACAAAAGACATAATGAGCACTACTCTATTTGTAAATATTCCCCCTTCCTTTTCCAAAGGAAGGGGGCTAGGGGGATAGATTCACCAGAAAAACAGGCAGTGAGATAAAGATATTGAAAAAATTAAAACAGACAGCGTTCACGCACGAAAGAATCTTGGGAAACGCCGGGTTTTAGGGTATAATAGGGACTAAAGAAGATGGACTCACAGGTATTCTATCGTAAGTGGCGCCCCCAACTATTCTCCGAAGTAGCCGGGCAGGAGCATGTCACCCGGACCCTGCTCAATGCCCTGGCCAACGAGCGCGTCTCTCACGCCTACCTCTTTTGCGGGCCCCGCGGCACCGGCAAGACCAGCACCGCCCGCAACCTGGCCAAGGCGATCAACTGCCTTACCAACGGCAAGGGCGAGCCATGCAACACCTGCGCCATGTGCCAGGCCATAACCGGGGGCAGTGCCTTGGATGTCATCGAGGTGGACGCCGCCAGCAACCGCGGCATCGACGAAATGAGGGACCTCCGCGAGAAAGTCAACTACGCCCCCAATCAGGCGCGCCGTAAAATTTATATCATCGATGAAGTCCATATGCTCACCAAGGAATCCTCCAATGCCCTGCTCAAGACGCTGGAGGAGCCGCCTCCCCACGTTATCTTTATCCTGGCTACCACCGAAGCGCACAAACTCCTGCCCACCATTCTATCGCGGTGCCAGCGATTCGATTTCCACCGCCTTTCCCAGTCAGACATGCTCCCCCGGCTTTCACACATTTGCGAAAGTGAAGGCATCACCATCGAGACGGAGGCGCTTAAGCTCATCGCCAGGGCCGCCACCGGCAGCCTGCGCGACGCCGAAAATCTGCTTCAGCAGATGATGACCTATTACGGCAGCGAAATTACGCTCCAGCAGGCGCAGGCCCTACTCGGCTACTCCGGCGACCGCCGCGCCGGAGAACTTGTCAAAGACATCGTAAATAAAGACGTCGCCGGTGGCGTTGCCACCATCAATAACGTCAACAACGACGGACTCGACCTTCGCCAGTTTAACCGTGATGTGGTGGAGTACCTGCGGTTACTCCTCCTCGTCAAGACCGGCTCCAGCGAGTCCGTGGAACTCACCGCCGACGACATTAAAGAGCTCAAGGAAATAGCGGCCAATACTCCGCTTCCCCGGATACTTCAGGCCATCAAGCGCTTCAGCCAGCTCGAGATTGGACTGGACAACTATTCCACCCTGCCCCTGGAACTGGCGCTGGTCGATTGTACGCTGCCGGAAGCAGAAGAAAAGCGGGAAACAGTCCGCCAGCCTGCGCCGGAACCCCTCGCTAAAAAGCCGCCGACCAAAGCTGCCCCCCCACCCCCCGAACCTGAAATAGCCCGACCCGAAGAAAAAAAGACGCCTGCGCCCGAGCCGGAGCCGAAGGCGGAAGAACCTGTCGCCGTAGAAGAACCGGCCCCCGCACAGGAACCGGAACCCTCCACCGCCGTTGCCGATACCGCTGCCCCGGCATCCGGCAGTCCCATCGAACAGCTGCAATCGCAGTGGAGCAAAATGATCAACGAAGCGCCGGACAACATGGGTAAGACTCCTACCGCCGCCCTGCTCCGGAGCGCCAGGCCGTTATCCATCGAAGGCGATACCATAGAGATATCCTTTAAATATTCCTATCATAAAGAAAAAATGGACAACCTGGATAATCAAAAGACCGCGGAAAAAATAATAAGCAATTTTCTGGGGCGCTCCTGCAAAGTACGCTGTGTCTATGAACACGAAAACAACCACCTGGTAAAAGCGGCGTTAAACATGGGCGCCCAGCATGATAACGGGGAGGAAAGATGAACAAGCATATGCTACAGCAGGCCCAGAAACTCCAGGCGCAGCTACTAAAGGCGCAGGAAGAGCTGGCCAATCTTACCGTGGAGGCAAGCTCCGGCGGCGGCGCTGTAACCGTCGTGATGAACGGCCAGCAGCAGATACAATCGGTTAAAATATCGCCGGAGGTAGTCGACCCCGAAGATGTCGAGATGCTGGAAGACATGGTGCTGACCGCCGTCCGGGAAGCCAATGCCAAGGCGCAGGAACTGGCTGCCAAACAGCTGGGAGGACTCACCGGCGGCATGAAAATCCCGGGGCTGATGTAGAGAAGGAGAACCGGTATTGAAAAACGACCCCACCCCCGCCAGCGACGCCATCGGCAGGCTCGTGCAGGAGTTCAGCAAGCTGCCGGGCATCGGACCCAAGAGCGCCCAGCGCATCACTTTCTACCTCCTGCGCTCGACCGAGGAAGAGGCCAGGGCCCTCGCCGAGGCGCTCCTAGCGTTAAAACAGAAAATCAACCTCTGCTCTACGTGCTGCAACGTCACCGAATCCGACCCCTGCCCCATCTGCCGCAATCCGCAGCGCGATACCGGCCAGGTATGCATCGTGGAGCAGCCGCAGGATATAATCGCCCTGGAGCATACCGGCGTTTATAAAGGCCTCTACCACGTCCTCCACGGCGCCATCTCCCCCACCGAGGGCATCGGCGCCGACGATATCCGCATTCCGGAGCTGCTAAGCCGACTTCAAAACAACTCGGTGCAGGAGGTCATTCTCGCCACCAATACCAACCTGGAAGGAGAGCAGACCGCCATGTACTTGAGCCGGGTCATCGCCCCGCTGGGTATAAAAGTCACCCGCCTCGCCCGCGGCCTCCCCTTCGGCACCGAGCTTGAGTACGCCGACGACGTTACCCTGACCCGCGCCATGGAGGGACGGCAGGAGTTTTAACTTACCCGAATATATTCCTGGGAGGTGAAATATGTCGCTGGTACCGGCTTTTGAAATCGGTGTCTGGAACGCCTGGATTTTCTCCGTCTTTACTTTTATCCATATCGGCCTGGTATCAATGGTGGTAAGAAAAGACATAGGCGAGAAAATGGACCACGGACAGGAAGAGCAGAAAAAGCTTTACACTGCATCTTTAATCTGGCTTATTATGATTCTATACTCTATCTTCCTGCCGTTAAAACTCGGTACAGCCTGGCTTTATACGGGCATCGCCATTTTTGTGGTAGGTACGTTATTCCTCACAATGTTTTTCAGGGACGTCGCGGCTACTCCTCAAGGCCAGCCCTTCACTCGCGGCGTTTTTCGTTACTCAAGAAATCCCATGTATGTCGGCATGTTCCTGCAGTTTATCGGAACGGCCATCGCGGCGGCCTCATGGCTTTACCTGTTATTAACTCTGATAATAGTAGTCGCGATGTGGTTCGTCGTAATAGTAGAAGAACGTACCTGCCTTGAGAAATACGGCGATTCCTACCGCGACTACATGAACGGGACCAACAGGTGGATTGGTATTCCAAAAGCAGGTTGAAATGAACGATGCTAGAACCGCGTAGCTATCAGACCCGAATTATAATTATCCAGATGGTGATGTTTAAGAGATGTCTCCGGTACCGGCCTTTGACATAGGCCTCTGGAACGCCTGGTGGTTCATGTGCGTTTACCCGCTTCAGTGGCTGGCGGTGATTGTTGTCCCGAAACACGTTGCCGAAAGGACCAGCCATGCCCCGGAAATTATCCATAACCGAAAGGACAGGATTATGTCCTTTCTCACACAGGGATTCTGGATAGGCGCCACTCTCTATTCTATTTTCCTGCCTATGCAAACCGGGACGGCCTGGTTCTATGTCGGACTGGGTGTCTTTGTCATCGGGGTTAAAATACTCGTTTCCGCCACGCTTAGTGTCGCCCGGACCAAGACCGACGAGCCGTTTCACACGGGCATTTACCGCTTTTCCCGTCACCCGATGTACCTTTCGATGATTTTCGTCTACGCAGGGGTTAGTATCGCCGCCGCTTCCTGGCTGTTTTTGCTTATCACCATAATTACCTTTTTCCTGCAACGTTTTCAGATGATAAAGGAAGAACGGTACTGCCTCCGAAAATACGGCGACTCCTACCGCGAGTACATGGACAGGACGCCCCGCTGGCTTGGGATGCCGAAAACGGGGTAAAATAAACCATGTCGGAACCGCGTAACTATCAGACCGAAGCCATCGTCATTAAAAAGACGAAGCTGGGTGAGGCGGATTCCATCCTCACCTTCTTTACCCCCCGCCTCGGCAAAATCCAGGGCTTTGCCAGGAGCCTCCGCAAGCCCAAAAGCAAGATGGCGGGCCACCTTGAGCTCCTCACCCACAGCCAGGTATCCTTCGCGCGCGGCCGCAATATTGATACCATCACCGGCAGCCAGACCATTAACAGCTTTATGCCCCTCAAGAACGACCTCTGGCTGACCTCCTGCGGACTCTACGTCGCCGAGCTTGTTAATCAGTTCACTGCCGACCAGCAGGAAAATTATCCGCTCTTCCGGTTGATGCTGGATACTCTGGAAAGACTCTGCGGCGAAGACAATAAAGAGCTTATCCTCCGCTACTTCGAGCTCCACTTAATCGAGTCCGCCGGCTACCGTCCGCAGCTCCGCGAATGCGTTGCCTGCCACAGCGCCCTAGAACCCGCCACCAACTATTTCAGTCCGTCCGCCGGCGGCATGCTCTGTCCCGCCTGCAGCCTTAGCCAGCCCTATTCCTCACCCCTCTCCGTCAACGCGCAGAAAGTGCTGCGGCTCCTCCAGGGCAGCGACTACCCCCGGGCCAGCCGCGTTAAAATCGACCCGGAACTCGCCGCCGAGATTGAGAACGTCATCAGCGAATACCTCAAACACCTGCTGGAAAGAGAAGTAAAGTCGGCCGCCTGGCTGGACACTCTAAGAGGACAGCGACTCCAGTTTAAACAGGACGGCACTTAGTCCCCCCCCGCTGGTTATCTTTTCCCACCCATGCCACCCCTTATCATCCCCTGCTTATCCCGCGTGTTTTTCGCACCTCCAAAAGCGGGGCGTTTAGGAGAGGCAAAGCCCCTCTTCTAAATAATACCCCCTCTCCTGCGGGACGCCTTGTCAGGAGAGGGGGACAAAGGGGGTGAGGTTATTAATATCAATGCCATCCACCCCTTTACCATGACGTACATATAACATATAATAGTGATAACCCGGGCTGGAAATATTAATTTCAGCATTTCTATCACTAAAAAGCAGGTTGGATATGCCATCAAGATTAGACGATATAAACGAGCAGAGAAAACAAACATTGCAAAACCTGCGGGGTCGGGGCATCAACCCCTATCCTAATCGCTATCAGCATACTCACACCACGCAGGAAGCGATAGCGTACCTGGAGGAGATGGAATCCCGGGAGTCCGGGAGCCAGGGTTCCGGCGGGGAAAATAAGCCGGTCAGCGTCGCCGGGCGGATTACCGCCATCAGGAAGATGGGCAAAAGCACCTTCCTCGATATCAGGGACGGCTCGGGTAAAATCCAGCTTCTCATGCAGAACGCCAAATTCAATGAAGAGCAACAGGAGCTTTTCAAAGACCTGGATATCGGCGATATCATCGGGGTCGAAGGCAAGCTGCTGCGTACACGCACCGGCGAGCCCACCATCCACGTCGGAAATTTTACCCTGCTGTCAAAATCGCTCCAGCCCCTGCCGGAAAAATGGCACGGATTGAGCGATACGGATACTCGCTATCGCCAGCGCTATGTCGACCTTATCGCCAACAGCGAGGTAAGAGAGGTCTTCAAGGTGCGCAGTCGGGTCATCGCCGCTATCAGGCAGTTCCTTGATAAACGCGGCTTCATCGAGGTAGAAACGCCGGTACTTCATTCGTCTGCCGGGGGCGCCCTGGCCGCGCCGTTCATTACCCACCACAATACGCTCGACGAGGATTTATACCTGCGTATCGCCCTCGAGCTTCACCTCAAGCGACTCGTCGTCGGCGGGTTCGATAAAATTTATGAAATCGGTCGCGTCTTCCGCAACGAGGGCATCTCCACCACCCACAGCCCGGAGTACACCCTGCTGGAGAGCTACGAGGCCTATGCCGATTATACTGACGTCATGGAAATGCAGGAGCAGATGATATATCAAGTCGCCCAACAGGTGCTGGGGACAGCCGAGATTAAGTACGGCGATAACACCATCGACCTCAAGCCGCCCTGGAAACGTATCACCCTGCGTGATGCCGTCAAGGAGTACAGCGGAATCGACTACGTAAATTACCCTACCGCCGACGGACTCCGCGAAAAGATGCGTTCTTCCAACATGCAAGTCGACCCCCAGAAAAACTGGGCCAAGCTGGTAGACGAGCTGCTCAAGACCCACGTCAGGCCCAAACTCATCCAGCCCACCATCGTTTACGATTATCCCGTCTCCATGTCGCCGCTGGCCAAGAATAAGCCCGGTAAAGATAGAGTGGTGGAACGCTTTCAGGCGGTCGCCGGGGGACTGGAAATAGATAACGCCTACAGCGAGCTCAACGACCCCCTTCTCCAGAGAGAACGCTTCGAGGAGCAGATGAAGGACCGCCACGGGGAAGAAGAGGAACAGTGGACCATCGACGAGGACTACCTGATGGCCCTGGAGTACGGTATGCCCCCCGCCGGCGGCCTCGGCGTCGGCATCGACCGCCTGGTCATGCTCCTCACTAACCAGTCGTCCATCCGCGAGGTTATTTTATTCCCGCAGTTGAGGGAGAAACAGTAAAGGGGCGTCCAAGAGGGGCGAAGCCCCTCTTCCCAAACACCTCCCCCTCTCCTTGATAGGAGAGGGGGACCAAGGGGGTGAGGTAGATATATTATGTTAGACATCAAATATATTCGTGAAAACCCGGAAATCGTGCGGCAGGCCGTGGCCAACCGCCACGACAGCGCCCCGATTGATGAAATCATAAAGCTTGACACGCAGCGTCGCCAGAAGGTCGGCGAGCTGGACAACCTCCGGCAGGAAAGAAAAGCCATCTCCAAAGAAAGGGAGAAAGCCCAGGAAAGAGGCCGCGCCCTCCGCGCCGAGATACAAAATCTTGAAGAAGAAGTCCGCCGACTCGACGAACAGCTTGAAGAACTGCTCCTGCAGGTGCCCAACATCCCCCAGCCCGATGTCCCCCTTGGTAAGGACGATAGCGATAACGTCACCATACGCACCTGGGGCGAACCAAGAAAGCTCGCCTTCGAGGCCCTTCCCCACTGGCAACTG
>Ga0315537_1001879_pt1 | contig 16292 bp, 7 predicted proteins | sample SalMarSW160270MG_FD_203091 | JGI IMG/M metagenome (GOLD analysis project Ga0315537, IMG submission 203091) | Salt marsh sediment microbial communities from the Plum Island Ecosystem LTER, Massachusetts, United States - Salt Marsh Sediment SW1602-70 ... | reverse complement strand
GTGCGGTTTAGCCATTTCCTATGCGGCAAAAAGGCCATAGGAAACGGTTTCAATTAATTCTTTAACTCGTTGCGAAAACCTCAAGTTGGATGAAATTCGATGTTGCCACAAAACTTTACGCAAAGCGGACAGCATATCCACAAAGGATGGATGCCGTTTATGCGCGTACCACGGCATCGTTTCCGGCAGCAACGATGGCTCATCAACAGCGCATCGAGCATACCAAGCCTTCACCAACGTCAGCAACACCATTGCCAACGGGGCTTGACGGTTCACAGTCTTACTGCACCAGCCTTGTGTAGATTCAAAGCCCATATGCTGCTTTGCCTCCAATATACATTCTTCAACTCCCCAGCGGTCGTAATACCGCTGCACAATTTCTTCGTCCGCCACTGTGGCATCGGTGCAAAAGAAAAAGTCGTCCTTTTCTTTTCCCGATGGGTCTCGAACAATAACCATTCTGATCGGAACGCCCCGGCAGACGTGATACCACAGACAGGTTATCCCCAAAACCAGACGTTGAACCTGATAGCCCTGCTTGTAAACCGTTATCTTTTTCCAGCCTTTCTTTCGATAAGCAGCTATCTTTCGCGGACAAGGCAGACGCTTTCCTTTCCTTGGCTTTCTTCCGCGTTTGCCTTTGGGCGTCCGTTTGGGAGGCAGCTTGTAGATGGCCGCGTCTCTGCGAATCCGACTGACAAGATTCACTCCTTCCGGCAACGCCTGAACTACTTGACGCTTGGCGTATTGTCCGTCGGCCGAAATCCGCAATTGTACCTCTGGAAGGGCTTCTGCGGCGGTTTGAATCATTTCGCCCGCCAGTTCCTGGCGAGAACGAAAGATATCTTCGCTCTTGCAATCCGACCGCTTTCGGTACAATGTGAAAACTGCAGGAAGAACCCATCGAATCATCGACCACCGCGGCAACCTTATCGTAATTGCTCCGACAAGCCAGTTGTGAGCCCAGTGAATGACTGTTCCCTTGTGCGAAGAAGCGCTGGTCGAAGCATCCTTGAACCAACCGGCGTGAGCAACATGTTTGCCGGACCTGCCTACAGTGGTATCGTCTATAGCCATATCCGCTACCGGTTTGCCTGTAAACTCGTCCAGTACACCCGATTCTATAATCATCGGATAGATCACATGAACCAGCAGCGCTATGCTCAATTCCTTCAGCGACCATGCCGCCCGGTAGAAAAACTTCTGATAGACCGTCCAGTGCTTGTCGGCCAGATTGCCCAACGTACGAAATATCCCGGTTACTGTAGCAGGCCCACGTTTGAGAACCCAGCCAAGCACGATCTGCCGCCAAATCCTGGCGGTAGGCTCGGAGAATATATACGAAAGTTGAAGAATAATATTGTTCCATGCCGATACAAGAGATATAGCGTCCATGCCGACCACCCAATATACTGTTTGTGTTTTTCTAATACGTATATCGGGTTGTCGGCGTCTTTTTTATCAATTCTGTATCTCCAAATTTTGGCTAAAGTTCACTCTACCTAAGATGCAGTATATAAGCGTAGGCCGACTCGGTCGAATATGCTTTCGGCAAGGTGTGTATTTCTATGTGGGGGGTGCACAACGTAATCTATCCGCTCGAATTGAACGTCATGGCAAAAGGAAAAAGGCCCTTCAATGGCACATTGACTATTTCTCAGTCAAGGCGGAGATGCTGGGAGCTATTACCATTCCAGGATCACATGAACATGAATGTAAATTGGCGAGAAAACTTGCTAGTATGCTTGAAAGGGCTGTACCTGGTTTTGGCGCCTCTGATTGTCATTGTGGTGGATATCTGTTTTATGCACCTAATGGCACTAAGTTAAGCAGTTTCTTTTCATAAAGCAAGGCCTGCCTTGCCGATGAGATAGGTGTAAACCATCTATACTACTCATTGGACAAGGAGGCCTATTATGTACAGTATCGGCAAATCCACGGAAGATCAGCAGGCATTTTCTCAACGTATTCCTTTTGCTGCTCTGAGAGAGCTTCTGGCAAATGCAGAGATCGAGACTATCTGTAAGCAGTTGGGGCACATCTGGCGAGAGCGACTATTGCCACCGGCGATCATGGTTCGATCTCTTGTGTACCGCAGTCTTCATAGGAACAAATCTATAAAGACTTTGCTTGCCGACATGGCTGCAGCAAACATCCAGCTTAAGGCGCCTACCGATGCCGCATGGTGTCAGGCAAGATCAAAGCTCCCGCAAGCCCTTTGGCTGAAATTGATTCAGCGTAGTGAGCAACGCTTGGTCAGTTTAGTTGGCCATCAATATCTCTACTGTGGCCGGCCAGTGTTTTTGATCGATGGATCAACTGTCTCGATGCCGGACGAGCCTGAGTTGGTCAAGACATTTGGCTATGCCAATACCAAACACGGCCTGAGCCGCTTTCCAGTCGCAAGGCTAACCTTTCTTGTTCGTGCCGGTGTTCAAGCCGTTTGCGAATACAAAATTGGGCACTATCGCACCAGCGAAGATGCCCAGTTTAATCAGATGTGGCCTAAGATTCCGAATGGATCTATCTGTATATTTGACAAGAAGTTCTGTTCATTTTACAACCTGGCCAAACTCCGACAACGCCGGATTTCTGTTATCAGCCCCCTTCATCAGAAACGTGATCCATACAAACTGATCAAGGCTGGAAAACGCGTTGGTCACAACCAGTGGATTGTCCGCCTGTACTTGGCACCACAACTACGCAAACGATATAACGATGATTCGTTACCTCGCTACATACGTGTGCGGCTGATTCGCGCCAAGTTCCGGCGCAACGGTAAACTCAAGCAAATATGGCTGGTCACAACATTGTTAGAGCCCCAGAGGTATTCGCGATCGAGCATCGTCAAATTGTATCGCCAGCGGTGGGAAATTGAAACCCGCATCGGGTCACTCAAAACGATACTCCAAATGAACGTACTACAAAGCAGGAAGGTCAAGAATGTGTACTCCGAAGTCGCTGCAACGGTCTTAGCTCATAATCTTGTGTGGACGGTTATACATCAAGCCGCACAACAAACTCAAACGCAGGCAGACCGAATCAGCTTTCTCGGTGCAGTCAGAACAATCCTGGCATTTTCGTTTCAGCTCCAAACGCCCAATCTCTACGAACGGCATAGGGCTTACACAGCAATGCTGCATCATATAGCCTGTCAGACAAATTCCTATCGACCTAATCGTATTGAGCCACGATTAATAAAACGCCAGACACGAAAATTCGGTTTTCTGAAAGTGCCACGCGATAAAGCAAGGTTAGGAGCTTAACTTAGTGCCATTATTTTATGCACCCGAACTTCCATGAATAGTAACGCTGGTTTTAGGCATGCCGTTAAGGACGGGAAAACGTGCTTGATTAGGCAAAGTGTAAGTCGCCCAAACATTGACCTCCCCTGTCGTAACCAAGCAGGTAAACTTTCCCAGGACCTCAGGAGGGGGAACCAGAGGCTCTATTTCACCCTCATAATGGCAGAGAGGTAGAATCTATCTCTGCCTCTGCATTTCCCTTTGTTGCCTCTCCAATTCTTTTAATTTCTTTTGCAGTTCCATTTCGTACAGTATCTTCCGGCTGGCTGCATTGATACGGGTAGTGTCCCAGGCTGCCTCTCTCTTAATCCTTTCCAGTTCATTGATTGAATGCTGCATTCTCCAATAACTATCGTTATAAGAGGTATCGTAGCTTGTTGACTGAGTTTGGGTACCATCATTGATTTTTGCCAGTTCCTTGTAGCTTTCCTGCCAGAACTCAGCACAACTGGATATAAAAGGCATTACTGTGATGATTGCTCCAACGCCTATCCCAGTTCTGTATTTCTTTATCGCCTTTCCCATATTGCTGATGTATTCCCACATTTTCTCACCATTTACCTGTTCATTTCTGTTCATAATTATCTCCATTCTGCCACATTGCTTGTGCGGCATTTATGTTTTCACGCAGATACTCTTCACAAACCCAAGGGATAACTAATTAAAGAGACAGGCCTTCCAAGTTACTGATTCATGCCGTGGCGTGCCCTGTCTATAATGGCCGCCAGATCCCTTGCTACATCCGGTTCCGATTTGCCTTTCCTGTAAGTTATGGTTGCGGTCATAATCACATGGCCATCCTCACAAGTTGTTGTCCGTAGGCTCGCCGTGTCAACAACTGATTTTATATGCGATTTGGCCCGGCCAAGGAAAAGACCCATCTTCATGTCATGGTTCATAGCATATTTGCCATCGCTGCCTTAAAAGCTTCGCATTCGTCTTGATCCCGGCATGTATAACCTTTGTAAAGCTCGTTGCATGTCTGGCTCAACCACATCCGCGTAAACCTGGGTGGTTGCTATTTGAGCGTGTCCAAGCTGTTTCTGAACCAGTCGCAGGTTGTAACCGCTGGCCCTGTAAAGCTCGCAAGCATAGGTATGCCTGAGACAGTGAATCGAATAATGAGAGGGCAATCCCGTTCTGGCTGCCGTCCGCTTGAAAGCCTTCTCTAAAGCCCGTGTAGTCATGTGACCGCCCGTGTTGCTGGACAAAAACAGCGGATCGCCAAGGCCAACAGGTTCGTCGATAGTTTGTTTCCAGAGAAGATACTTCTCGTAATGGCACTTCAAAGATCCGTTGAACCGTACCAGCCTCTTCTTGCCGCCCTTGCCGTTCCTGACCAGAAGTGCACAGAAACGCTCTCTCAAAAAGATGTCCTTGCAGTTCAAGTCCGCAATCTCCGCAACCCTTAATCCCGTCGACAAAGCCAGGTCTACGATGAAGTAGTCCCTGATAGCTACCTTGTTGCCTTGGGCAAGGGCTACTTCTGCTCTTTTTCTGGCTGTCTCGAGCAGCCTGTCTACTTCTTGCCGGGAGAGGAACTTCCCGGGATCCAGGACCCAGTTTGATTTGATCATACTTTTTTAAACATTTTTTGCTCCTTTCGAAAACGTTCCTTTTGGCTGCGAAGAACTAAACCGCTTCGCGGTGGTATAGGCGCTCAGTTTTGTAACTTCATTTCTCATATCGCTTAGCACCCATACGCTTTTGGCATTTCGTGATCATCCGTTAAGATTTCTCTGACAGGGCGCTCAGCGAGAGTGTCTAAATTTGTGGTATCAAACAGAAAGGACTTATTATGTCAGAGTTACGAAAACGAATGATCAGAGATATGCAATCGCGGAATTTTTCACCCATAACCCAGCGAGGATATCTCAGGGCAGTAGCAGGCTTGGCCAAATACTACCACCGGACACCAGATACCATTGGGTCAGAGGAAATCCAGGATTACGTTGTACACCTATTGAGCGAGCGTAAGCTCGCAGTGGGTAGTTGCCATAGCATCATAACGGGGATTCGTTTCTTCTATACAGTGACGCTCAAGCAGGATAGGGCAAGTGTCCCCATCCCACAAATCAAAAGAGAAACCCGCCTTCCGGAGATCCTCGGCTCTGAGCAGCTGGAGCGTGTATTTGCTGCTCCACGCAATCTAAAACACCGGATGCTGTTGATGACCGCCTATGGTGGAGGGCTTCGGGTCAGTGAATTGGTGCACCTGAAGGTAACCGACATACATAGCGACCGCATGATGATCCGGGTGGACCAGGGCAAGGGGAAAAAAGACCGCTATACCCTTCTATCAAAACGCTTGCTTTGTGAACTTCGCACTTACTGGAAGATAAAGCGGCCAGCTGTGTGGTTGTTTCCAGGCATTAAACGGCATAAACCATTGTGTGCTCGCATGGCTCAAAATGCCTATGCTAAAGCAGTTGCGAAGGCCGGTATCACTCGAAAAGGCGGGATTCATACCTTACGTCACTGTTTTGCCACCCACCTGTTGGAAGCAGGGGAAGATATCCGCACCATCCAGTTGCTGATGGGTCATAGCTCCATCCTGACCACGGTTCGTTATCTGCAAGTAACCAGCAAGACGCTGCAGGGAACACGAAGCCCGCTGGATCTGCTGGCGGCTCCACCTGATAGTTCGAATAAGTAGAGGTAATCCATGCTGTCCAGTGCCACGCGGACGGCAGGGAACCTTGAATCCACAAGACCACGCTATGAAGTCGCTGACATCTTCCGTGAATATGGTGAGCAGTATAGGCGTAGTCATTCTTTACCACTGCCTGATCTGAAGGTGATGCATGCTATTGAGGTTTGCCGAACAGCGTATCTCGGTGGCCACCTGGAACGATGCGACTTGTGCGGGTTTGAAAGGATTGCTTATAATTCCTGCCGTAACCGCCATTGTCCGAAATGTCAAGCTCTGGCCAAGGCCGAATGGCTCGAAAAGCGTAAGGCAGAGCTACTACCAGTGGAGTACTTCCATAATGTTTTCACAATTCCGCATGAGCTAAATCAGCTCGCACGATGTAACAAGAAGATTGTTTTTGATTTGTTGTTCAAGACGGTTGCAGAAACCCTTCAGGAATTTGCCGGCGATCCCAAACATGGTCTTAGAGGGAAAATCGGATTTACCGCAATTCTACATACCTGGGACCAGAAACTGCTCAGTCACATTCATCTTCACTGTGTTATCCCAGCGGGTGTGCTTTCTTCTGACGGCAAGCATTGGATCCACTCCCGGAAGAATTTCCTCTTTCCCGTGAAGGCACTGTCAAAGGTTTTTCGTGGCAAATTTATTGATTATCTTAAAAAGGCATTTGTTAAAGGTATGCTGATATTTCCTGGGCAAATAGCCCCTCTTGTAACTGAAGTGAACTTCTCCCATCTGATCGACCAACTCTGGAAAAAAGATTGGGTTGTCTATTCCAGGGCACCTTTCAACGGCCCTGAAAAGGTGTTTGACTATCTTGGCCGTTATACACATCGTGTTGCTATTGCCAACCATCGTATCGTGAAAGTCGAAGACGGCTTGGTCACATTCCGGTATAGAGATCGTACTAACGGTGATAAATGTAAGCAAATGACTATAGCTGCCCAGAAGTTTATCCGCAGGTTCCTGCTCCACGTACTTCCCGATTCATACGTGCGAATCCGCCATTACGGCTTTCTGGCCAACCGTTGCAAAAAAGACGATCTGACAAGATGCCGCGAGTTGCTTGGTTTATCTTCCGAACCACCACGGATTCCTGAAGAAACAATACAAGAGAAAATGCTGCGATTGACCGGTGTAGATGTGACAGAATGTCCCCGATGTAAGCAAGGCCGTATGAGGCGGGTTATTGAGTTGCCGATACTTGCGGTATGTGCTTCGAGAGACTCACCACTTATGCCAAAGGTTTTAGATACCTCATGAAAATAATTGAATTCAACCCACACCCGCTTCTCACACTGAAACTCTTTAGGAGGGTAACACTTATGGTCTGCCTCCGGTGGTCAACACACTGTAAAGAAAATTATGTTAGCGGACTTTTTGGCATAAAACTGATTGATGACAATCGCGTTTTCGACTTCATGTTACCCTTACTTCCGCTCAAAGTGATTACGTTAACCATACAAAGGCCTGCTATGAGAAGGATAGGCGCTGGTTACAATCCCCATAGAAATACAGCATTGTCTTTAGCCCCACACACGGCAGCACCGCGAAGCGGTTTCGTTCATCGAGTTTAATCCGAAATGCTATCTTGTTACAAGCAGTGGGGAGAATTTTGAAAATCAAAGTTGGTTTTAAAGGGGAAACGCTTTCTTTTGAACCGCATCACGGATTAAACACTATACGAAATACGACGATTTTTCCCTCAAAATGACGCCTTGTACTGACGCCTACCACGCCAGTTCTACATAAGCTATTTATTTTCAATATCTTATCTTCTATAGAGGTCTTACTTGCCAGTTATGAAGTCAATTCTCAGCGATCTTACAGCACCTAATAAAGATGAACGTGAAGCACTCTTCTGTGTTGATTCTAGGCATCAGCATGAAAGAAGGTTGCCAGTACTTTAAGAAGTCTTCTTTCTGGCTTGTGCTTACCTTTCTCCCAATGGTAAATGGTGCCTGGATCGACGCCTAACAAACGGGCCAAATCTTTCTGCCGAAGGCCAAACAATTTCCTGTATGCACGGATCTTCTGGCCGAGATCTTCGAATTCCGTATCGAAGGGAGTGTATCCGAGAAATTTAATTATTTTCGGCATGTATCGACAGGATGGATTTCTCTGATTTCTTTCCCAACCACGATAAGTACAAACCGTGGTTTGGAGCTTTGCGGCAACATCTTTTTGAGTCATTTGCAGATCCAGACGTTTCTTTTTCAAGTGGTCGCCTATGGTTCTTAATTCCTTGGGATAAGCGACTAAACGTGGTTTTTGAGCCCGCAAGGCCACTTTGCAGAATGGCAACGCAGGAATGATAGTCCGGAATCGTTATCAGCGTAAACGAATAGTGAAAATAATGATATGAAGACGACTTAGGCAGCTTCGCAAGATTAGCGGATAAGACCTCCTGCTCCCAAAATATGATTTCTGCTCATAAGTGCTTGTCCTTCAAATCTTTATCAGGTTTCTTGAGGTGTCAATAAAGATTGCGTACTTGTTACACACTGGCTCCATACTGTAATCATACTTGGGACATAAACAAAAGTGACGCCGGATTGACGCCAAAATCCGAAGATACTCCTTAGTCAGCGGCCAAACTTATGATTACCAAACCAGAGATGCATTGTCTCGCTTACTGTGCCGTCGATTTTGGATCATGGAGTTGTGGCAATAGATTTAGATACGTAATCGCATGTGGTTAATATAAAGCTGGGGGTGCGGCTGGCGCATCCCCAGGCTCATAAACATTACCTAATCAGAACTGAATATGACAGATTAATCCCTTTTCTATTCTGCTAAGAGATAAACAGCTTAATCAGGTCAATTTCAGTGTTTTGCATACTACTCTCTACTTAAACCTTACCTGGCCTATAGTGCAGGCACCGTAAAGCTCAAAACAGGACCTGCAATCCACATGCCATAGAACGTATCAACTCTCCAGTAGTAGGTCGTGCTGGGCATCAGCGGTCCGGGATCATGGCCTATATCTATTATCGGAGGACCAGAGCCTACTTGTGCATTGGTTACCTCATCTACGTTTGTCCCGAAGTGTACGACATACATTACCGGGTTCCAATCAGCTTCCCAGCTAAGGTCAGCATCAGTATCTGTAACTTCCTCACCATCAGCCGGACTTGGATTATATGCTCCTCTTGGAGGAATCCAGAAGCTCCATACATTGCCAGTTGTAATAGTACCATCCGCTGCGACATCATCAATCCGCCAGTAGTATGTCTGGCCTTCGGCCAGACCAGTGGCGAAATGCGTTGCCTCAGTGACACGGCCTACTAGCTCATCTGCTCCCGGCTCCGGATTCGTGCCGAAATAGACATCGAACTCGGCTCCGAAGGGACCTGGTACCCACGTCAGAATCGCCAACGTATCCATGAGCTTGGTGCCGTCGGCCGGGTCAGGATTACCAGACTCTATAAAGCCCGAAATCACCTGTATATCGATTTTAGTCAGTGCTATATTGTAGATGCGAACATCATCGAATAGGCCAGTGAAGAGCCGGTCTCCATGGGAAGCACGCACGCCGATACCAACATCAGCATCTTCCGTGAGATTCCAGATATTTTGCGAGTTGACCGTATCTTCGCCTTCGGTATCCTCTTGACCATCAATGTATAGTTGAGTCCCCGGCGGCTGCAGGTTTGAGCCCTCTGCTACGGTCATAGCAATATGATGCCATTCTCCATCGTCAATTCTGGCAGCTCCTCTGAACCTACCGTTACCGTGCTCGGCACGCAATCTACCGTCGTTGAGGCGGAAATTCTGGTATTGACCTCCTACGCCGGTACCATCACTGCTGCCCCAGCAAACAAGTGAACCATTTGCGTTTGTAGTGTTAACCCAGCAAGCAACGCTGAATGGTTTCTGGAAGGGATTGTTGGGATCAGAGCGGTCAGCGTTAATGCCCTTATATCCGGGGATAGTAACGTAATCACCAGAACCATCAAGTTCCAGGCTACCGCCGTCATATTCCTCCACCCACTGTGGATCTCCAACGAGTATACCGTGATGGTCGTAGACAGAGGAGTCAACAACCGCGCCAAATCCTTCATTATCAAGCTTCCACCATGCGACAAGATTCGGGTCGGCAATATCGGTTTCAATGCTCTCCAAAGCCGACAAAATGTGGCCAATATCATCGTGGGTGATCTGGGCATGGCAGTTCATCAGTAGCACGATCGCCTCATTTACGGCCGCGAATTTCTTTTCTGCCGTGAAGTGGTTGCCTATAGGAATAAGGTTGAGATTTCGGAGTATACCATTCAAGTGGTCATTTCTTTCAGTACAGGTTGACGAAAGTAGTAACGCCTCAAGTTCGACATACAGTTTCTCACGAGGATTTGCTAAATTTCCGTCTGGATCAATGACCTCGACAACTGCATCCAAAGATGTTGGGCCGCGTCCCTCACCGCTCTCAATGACTATGCGGTAGATTCCGGACGCCAGATCCATGGGCAAAATTGACTGAATCGTTCCGCTATTAGGATCAATCAATGATTCATCCAGCCGGACATGTTGCCCTCCCTTCACTATGGAGACTCCTGTTACCTCAGACAAATCAGCATCCGCACCTACATGAATCGTGATGATGCGCTCCTCGACTCTGCCGGTTATGGATATCTCACTAGGTACGGGTACGCGCGTGTCAATATTAAGGGCAGGCAGATTCACATCCAGAATCCTAATGTCCAGAGTAGTTGTTGGCTGGTCTGCCGGTGCAAAACCTTGTGAATAAGAACCATCCATATTATCCGTAAGTTCGCTAGTCGGCTCCCAATAGGGATCAGTACCGATGAATATTCCTGATCCAATTCCCGGGCCTATCAGTCCACCAGCTACCGTTCCAGGGACGATTGTGACAATCTGACCTCCCGGTAGATTGGGATCAGGGATAATCACAATGTCTGTCTGGTTTGGATCGGGATTAGTTGGAACATTGATAGAGGTCGTGAGTTCACGTTGAAATTCTTGGCACTCAACAATGCCCTCGACAGCAATAGTGAATTCGTACACGCCTGCCTGGTCGGTGTCCGCAAAGCTACCGGTATATTCTCCTGGCTCCGGTCCGGGCGTTAGCTCAAAGGGCGCGGCGGTCCAACGTAGTGACAGATTGCTTAAACGGTCGCGCAAAGCCATCATCATCCGCTGCCGCTCTGGCAGTGGTTCGCCATCGAGTTCTACGGGGATTCTATTGAGTTCACTGGGGGTGATGCCTGCCCAGGACAGCAGATTGCCGCTGCTTGCACGTGGAACAGTCGGAATCGCTGTAACGACTGCGGTCTCGATCGGTATCCCTGCATGTTGATACAGCGTGACACGAAGGGGAATGGGATCTCCTGGCGCAAAGGTATCACCTTCAGTCGGTTTGGGCCTTGCCAGTTCCGCATGGATCGTGGACCTGGCAATAGTAGAGGCGGAGTAGTTCACTACGCCCTGGTCTGCGGGATTACTGATCAACATCGTCCAGGAGCCAGCATGTTCGTCAGCCGGGCCAGTGGAGAGGGGATAGATGACCCGCATGATTTTATAGGTATCTGCTGAGACAACCTTGATTTGATCCATGGTCTCTGCACGGGCAGCGTCAATCACTATGCCTGAGGGGCTGCGCAAGGCCAAATCCAGATCCTCGTTGGGATTGTCCCAAGTCAAGATGAAGTTGACCCAGGCCTCTTGCTCTGTAACGGACACGGGCACGTAATGGGTATGACCGGCCGAGACATTGCCTTCAGGATCAAGGATGGCTTCGGCCCGTGTGGCTCCGGCCACGGCATTGACGAAAAACTTGTCCAGGCCCACGGCCGTTTCTTTCATTAAAAACAGACCGTGTTCGGTTACATTAGAGATGGCGTCCAGGAGAGGCACATCAATCCCCTCATAATCTCCTCCCCCCGGAGTACCGAAACCGACGCAATAGACGTTGATGTTGTTTTCACCGAATTGGGCCAGGAAGGAGGGATCACTGGGATTGCCACCCGCGGTTTTCATGCCATCCGAAAAGAAGATAAGTGAGCGGCGACGATTCCCTGCCGGTTTGGATATAAACTCGTTGAGGCTTCGTCTGAGAGCCGCGCGAATATTGGTGGTAGTCCCCGGCGTTAGTTTATTGACAGCGTCGCGTGCATCCTGAAGATTGGCACTGTGCATGGCAACCAGTCCCATGTGATCGTGAAAGTCTGTCCTGGCGTTTTCGGAAAAGCTAACTTGGGCCAGGCGGTCGCCAGCACCGATGCGGAAGAGGTCCAGGAACAGGTTGACCGAGGTCTTGAGGGCCTGGATTTTCTTTTGTGATGTGGCATTGGAAACTGGAATAGTTCCTTTCATACTACCACTGCGATCCAGCACTAGGACGACGTCGACCATGCGTGCGAGTTGTACAAAGGTCATATTGACTTCATTGTGTTCCAGAACGCTTTTATCCGGGGCTTCATTGGTATCGACCCAGACAATCAGAAATACGTCTTCGCGTAAAAGGTCGGTGATGGTAGGATCGGGTTCCCAGGGCTGTCGGTTGAGCAGGATCCTGGCATCGTCCGGACTTATTTGTACTGTGCTGCGGTGATACAGCGTTGTGTCGGGAGCCATAGGGCCCAGGGGTGTTTGGCTGCTGTCTGCTAGTACGACATCATCTCCCAGGTAGAAATCTTTAGACAGCAGGATCTTGTATTCGAATGTATTGCCCGTATCTTGGGGCCCGACATTCTGCACCACCCAAGTGAAGGTGATGTCTTCATTGAATTCGGATATTGCAATGCGATCGCTGCTCCATACTACAAGTTCCGCAAGATTGGGATAGGGAAAGCCTACTAATGAAAAGTCCTGTAATCCCTCCTTGATATCAAAACCGATCACACGCGCCCGCCAATGTCCAGGATCACTGTCCCACGCTGGTATAAAGACCTGTTCCACGTTATTTAGGTGGTCTTTACTTGGACGTGCCACCCAATCACCCATGCCTGTAAGGGCGTTGGCGGGTACATAGTCATTGTCGGTGGCAGGTGTTCCTGTCGGTGTGATGGGTCTATCAACCTGGATGTTCGTACCGGGCGGCTGAGCTGTGTTGGCCAGGGTATTACCTGCGGCATCCTGGATTGTCTGGCCCAACTGCCAGGGATAATAAACAGTTGTCCAGTCAGGGGCCACGAGCTCGAGATCCAGGTCATTGACCAGCATGGGATTGGTGGCCGGATTCAAGGTCGCCCCTTCTTTATCGTCCCAGGCCAGAGTCACCTTAAACTCTCCGGTCGTGGGGGCGACGACAAACTCGTATTCGAGAATAGTCCCTTGGCTCATGGTATCCTGGATGATACGATTGGGAATCGGTACATCCCCTTTTAGGCGATGATCCAAGACCATGTCAACTGCTTCTTGGGCATTTACCAATCCCCATCCGGTGGCATAGTCCGGTCCGACAGTAGCAGTGGCATTCCCGAGGCCGTCGTTACCGTTGTTGGCATTGCTATCGGCGTCGACATCAACACAGGCCACGCCGCGCACATTGAGGTCTACGATGTCGTTCGCTGTGTGGATAAGAATACCCCGCAAGGTGGACGGATACGGTGGACCATCATCAATCGTGATACCCAGAGGGGTACTATACGTATCTTGCCATGCTTCCAGCATGAGCGCTAAGGTGCCTGAGACGGCCGGGGCTGCCATTGATGTGCCACTCATGAAGATGTAACCATCGCGTGTCCTGCCAGCTTGTACTGTCTCGACTACGGAGGCTACTCCAGGTGCTAGATTCGTATCAGTGGTTATCATCTGTGGGACATCGATATTGCCTAGAGCTCCTTGGAAAGTAACTACGATTGGATTGAGGGGAAGAGGTCCTCCAGTGACTAGTACGTCACCCGGACCAATATTAGCCAGGGCCTGCAATTGAATGAAGACGTCAATGGCCGAGGCATTAAAAGCAATGTTACCGGTCACTAGACCACCATAGTTTATAGTGAAGGTACCTTGCATGGTGAAGCCATTGAACCGGATTTCCTGAATCTCGTTTTGGTTGGGGGCTGTTGATCTAATCGCCGTACCTGGTGCCACCACATCCGGCTTGATGCGTCCATCATGGGCGGGTCCCATACTGCTGTCTGCGCTTAAACGGTTTGGGAATGCTCTATCGTTCCAGTTGCCTACAACGATCGTATTTTTTGTTTGATTCGTAAGTGAGAAGTAGTCCAGCTGGAGGCCCCATTGATGGGTTGCCCCTTCATTGCCGGCGGCAAAGACTTGGGGACGACGAGGGATTTGTGTTCCACCGGAGGTGGCGCCGCCCCGGATTTCCTGATCCACTTCTCGTTCTTCGTCATACTCACCGTCCATGCCCAGTGTGTGGGAGTGATTAGTAAGGTCAAGCGAATGATCTTGAATGGCATCCAAGAGTTCACTTGCATCGATCATATCGGAGGAATCAATCAGATTGGCATCAGGTGCCATGCCGCGCCATTGAAATGGTGTGCCGTTATTGGGATTACCGAGTACATCGGTTTTGTCGCTTTGAAAACCACTGCCGGCAATGATGCCTGAGACATGGGTTCCATGGTCGCCCGTACCACCATCGTCGGCCCCAGGGGCAATCGCCAGGTCGGTATGAGCACCGTCGGTTCCTTCACTTTCGCAAACGCCCACGGTAATGCCGTCTCCAGTGAAACCGAGGTAATCAGGATAACCATCGACCAGGATTAAATCTCCGGTAGTAGGATCAGTATTAGGATTTTGCACAACGTCAACATTTATTGTTGCACGCGTGATGTCATTGCAGGGCAAATGGGGAACGGATCTACCACTGATCCACTCCACTATATCATAGGAGGCCAAGGCGATGATCTTGTCCGGGGAAAGGGTACCACGCCAAAGTTTGTCGGTTGCGGGCGTGAAGGAGATGGCTTCTTTTTTCAGGATCGTGTCGATACTTCTAGGTAATGCATCTTGAGCAAAGAGCACGGACAGCTCCAGGGTGCCGTCGGGGTTGAGTACATAGTTCCAGGGAGATGGGCCTTTGGGACTCACCACGAAATGGCTATAGTTGCCTAACAGGAGATGGGGATCTACTTTGTCTTCTGGTTCCAGGGGAGTGATGGCCCGTAGCGATCCTGTAACTACTTCATGTTCGAGGTTTGCATATCGTTGTACTAAACCAAAGGCGTGCCTTCCCGGCAGAAAGCTCTGCTGGATCAGGCCGTTTCGCTTATAATACCACTGTTCTTCGCAACTAAGTGGTCGGCTGAGTGTAATGATAGCATGTAAACCATAAGCTGATGTGGCCTCCAGCTCGCTGAGAAATTTTTGAAATAGCCTTTCACTGGGCCAGAGATCACCGCTCCTCAGACTAATCTTCTCCCATTGGAATTGTCTGTCTTTTTCCTCGTTAAAGGGGACCGAGATATGAAGCATACCCTCTGCGTCGGCCGCTCCGTGAGCATCATAAATCGCCAGACGCCAACCCACTCCACGAATTAGGTCTTCATCGGTCACTTCATAGGTGAGAACGATTGGTGAGGTACCGGTGACCTCAACGTAAGGGGTAGTTGGATTTGGCAAATGTGGGCGTCTGCGACCTGTTAACACAACCTTCAATGTATCGCTCCTTCCAATCCAATCCACTTGTATCCGGATCGGCCCTGAAACTAGAGTATTGAACAACTTGAAAGGAACGGAGTGGAAATCTACGATTCTAAAAGATGAAGTTATTTCCCTTTCACCATCCTGACAATTGCCCAAGTTCGCAAGTAATAGCAATACAAACAGGCTGGTCAGGACTACCAATTTATTCTTTCTTTCCATTTTTGGTTCCTCCTTACTTACGTTGAAATCCATAAATATTCTTTTATTCACTCATATACAAACTGATGTGTAGCCATCAGAGAATCGCCTCGTCAAGATAATCATGCACCATTCCCACGGGTAACAGAAAAGGATAACAGAACTAGTGCTCTTTCACAAGTGAATTGATGAATATTTTTGGATCTTCTTGCCGATAAAAGTACAAAACCACAATGGTAAGTTATTGGTAAGGAGATCTGTTATGAAGAAGATGTATATCGTTGAGTTGATCGAGGACTAGTCTAATGTAGTACTTGTCTCTGTACATAACATCACACTCTGCTAATTCATATCCTAATTTCCACTCTAAAAGATACTTTCTTATAATGAAGGCGATTGCTAGACCCCAAATATTGATTCCTATTTCTTAACAATTCTTAAAGATCTGTCACTAAGCTACCTTGAGTAAATTTTTAGACAATGGGTCACGGAAGCGAAGTGTCAAATCGCTTTCCGGATTACTATTAAGTTCGTCAAAAACTTCTGCGATTGCCTGA
>Ga0315537_1001877_pt1 | contig 16308 bp, 19 predicted proteins | sample SalMarSW160270MG_FD_203091 | JGI IMG/M metagenome (GOLD analysis project Ga0315537, IMG submission 203091) | Salt marsh sediment microbial communities from the Plum Island Ecosystem LTER, Massachusetts, United States - Salt Marsh Sediment SW1602-70 ... | reverse complement strand
GTATACTCATTGTCACCATCCAGTCCGGGTATTGGAGGAATGGAGGGGACAGCCCCGGGGCTTAAAATTAGCTTATCGTAGGAATAACTCTTGCCCCCGGCAACAATGCGCTTTTCCTTCCTGAGAATATCAGTAACTTCGGTGCTCAAATGAACATCAATGTTTCTCTCCTCGAAAAACTTGCCGGGATAAAATATATCATCCCAGCGGGCAACTCCTCTAAGCACAAAGGGCGGCTCACAGGGTGCGTAACCAATCTCGCTCTGGGTACTAAAGATGTCTATCTGGGCTTGTTTATCAAGCTTTCGGATCCACCCCGAGGCACTCCTACCGCCGGCGCCGGCACCAATGATGCATACTTTCATGTCTGTCTATCTCCTTATAATTCCATCAACACCTGGGGCAGCTACTCGTTGGCTTTTTCCAGCTATTTTGCTGCCTGTAGCGCCCTACTGTATATGGGGTCGCTCTCAATATTTTTTGCTTGCTGAGTCCACTTTCTGAATTTCTCGCCGTGCTTTTTATTATGCTCAACCCAAGAGGTCAAAAGCACTTTGAGCTTCCCCATTTAATCGCTTGGGAACTTCTTAAGAATATCTTCAACCATTGTCCGGATCGTGGGCTCAGGAACTGCACCGAGGATTTCATCAATCTTCTCTCCATTATTGAAGAACATCTGCATGGGTATACTCATAATCTGATATTTAGCTGCTGCGCGCTGGTTTCCATCCACATTAATCATGCAGAATTTAAATCTGCCCTCATACTCTTCGGAGAGTTTTTCGTATATCGGTATAACCATCTGGCAGGGGCCGCACCAGGGCGCCCAGAAATCTACCTCTGTGGGAAGGTCTGACTCTAGAACTTCCTCTTCAAAATTTTGATCTGTAACTTCTACTATCTTGCTCATATTGCCTCCTTTAACGTTCGTTTATATTTCGTTGCCCTTTTTTGAAATTTAAAAATTTGCCCCTTTCAGGGTCCTTATTATCATCAGTAAGCGTCTCAGAAGCCTCCTTTTCCAAACGAAAGTTTGCATTTTTTATCTCATCTTCAGTCTCTGTCTCTATCAGGTTCGGCCAGACTGATATAGAAAGAAAGGCAGAGGGCTTCATGATCCTGTGTATTTCACCTAATAGTCTTCTTCTATCACCTGCCTGCGGGAAATAGAAAGAATGAAATACTTCAAATAGAAGAACTCCATCCACAGACTCGTCAGGCAATTCGATTTCTAAATCCCCTGACGTCTCCATTCTCTTGACGTTTTTCAAGCCCGCTGACTTGGTTTTTTGCATCAACACATCCAAAGCTTCCTTATCCTTATCCAGGGCATACACTCTTCCCTGTGTACCAGCTATCTTTGCAACCGGCATAGTATACATTCCATAGCCACAGCCAAAATCCAGTATGGTTTGGCCTTTTCTGATACCTACCTTTTGCAGCATATCAAGGACTCGTGATTCCAATTCCATTTTCTTGCCATTGAATATATTTAAAGGCGGACATGGCCGCCCTGAGAGAATGATTCATCAGGCACGGTAAGTAGTCAAGATAAGTCTTCATGCATTCTCCTATTTAACTTTGCCGTTGTTTCTCCTTTAGCCTCTCGATTCTGGCAATGATATCTTCCGCTTTATCCTTCAGTCCGTTAACAGCTGCCCGAAGCTCACGCCTTGACACTGGCGTCAACTCTATAATTGCTCCTTGGGGGCAGACATCAAGGCACAAACTGCAGCGGTTACACCTGCTGGGGTCTATCTGGGCTAGGCCCGACTGTAAGAAAATAGCCTGCTGTGGGCAGCTTTCAACGCAGTCACCACAGCCCCGGCAAAGAAAGGGGTCTGTCATGGGTATCTCAAAGGGAGCCTCTTGCCTTAGCAGACCGTGAGAGCATACCAGAGCTGCCGCACAAATACCGCTATCACACTTCTCTGGATGGCATTTCTTATAATCTACTAACGCCATCTTGCTTGGCATAAGTTCCTCTTTATCGTCATTTTAACTATCACTGATTCATCCTGCCCTGCTCACATCCCATTCTTCGCCCGACGAGCTTTACAGCTTAAGCACAGGTTCGCATGGGGAAGCGCTTCTAATCGGGCTGGCTCTATAGGTTGACCACAGCTGTCACATAAGCTATAGGTTCCTTGGTCAAACTTGTGCAGAGCATGTTCTACCTCTGATAGCTGGTCTCGTACACGCTTCTCTAAGATTAACCCCTTTTCTATCTCGACAATCTCTGTAGCCAACTCCCCCTCTTCGCCATAGGAACCGCGCTCCCGTCTCTCAGCTACAAGAGCAGTAGTCTTTAGTTCTTCCAACAAGCTTTCCTGTTCAGTCTCCAAACGGCGACGAAGCAGATTAAAGTCGGCAGTCATCTCTTCCTCCTGTCCCATATATCCATACTTAAAGCAGGTTGTTTAATTTCAAATGCTTGGCACCTGTTTTCTCCTTACACCGCACACACCCCATAAGAAAACAATATTCGCACTGTCTCACCTTCCCCTTGGTTCATGTCCTGGCGTTCCTACAGGCCTCTTGTCTTTTCGTACCAAGCTCTGTTGTATCTCGCTTAAGCCCCTCAACTCACAGCAGTAACCGCACTGCAAGCATTTCTCATACCATCCGTAAATATCTCTATCAATGAACATATCGCCGCCACACCGAGGGCAACTCTTTGCTTTCCACACCGCCATGTATATCACCCCCTTAGGCCAGGAGACAGCACCCTGCCGAAAGCCTATTTTGACTTTACCTCAATAACACGAAGAAAGACCAAGCCTAACGTTATCCCCTTTTTGCTTCCTCATTGTGTTCTTCCGAAACGCTTATCGGTGCCTCAACCCCTGCTAATAGGGTATCTAGCAGGTCCCTTAGCGCCCTTTCCTCCTGATAACCCAGCAGCTTCTTTGTCATTTGAGAATCTTGAAAAAGGATTATAGAAGGTATAACTGTGACGCTGTACTTATCCGATATTTCGGGAACTTTTTCCTTGTCTATCCTGACAAACTTTATCCGTCCCTCATACCGGTTAACTAACTCATCAGCGACAAGACATGTTGGGAAACAAGCTCGGCACCAGGAGGTTGTGAAACAAGCAAAAACAGGTAGTTTAGAGTTTAGCACCTCTTCATCGAAATTTTGTTCGGTAACCTCAGTCAACATTTTGCCTACCACTTTCAGTTATCTCCTTTCTCTTCCTGCTCACACTGTTCGCAGTATCCCTCCAGGCATAACTCCGCTTTGGTAATCTTAAAGCCGTGTTCCCGTTGTACTGCCTTGATTAACTTCTGGAAGTGAGGGTTTTGAAATTCGATAACTTTGCCGCACCCCTGGCAAACCAGGTGCTGGTGCTCCGACGATTTCTTTAATTCGTAGCAGCAGCATACCTTCCCCAGCTTCCTTTCATCAACCAGCCCCAGTTCCTTGAAGAGATTAAGGGTGCGGTATACGGTAGCCGGACCGATAGACTCGTCCCTGGCACGGGCACGCTGGTACAACTCCTTAGCGTCTAAGTGTCGCTCGGCATTGCGAATCAGTTCTAAAAGCAGGCGCCGCTGGGCGGTCAGGAAGTGGCCCTGCATTTGGATGGTCTGGTTGTTGTTGGATTCCTTTTTCATCATTCAGCCCTAACCTCCTTTTGTTACTTCTTGAGTTACAAAACTGCAATGGCTCATCAGTAGTGTACCGAAGAAAACAAGCTGGTATCTGTATGGGGCAGAAAGAGAGCCGCCATAAATTCATCCATGAAGGGCAGGTAGTTAGACAGCTCGATGTTGGTCGTTTTCTTAGCGATATTTACCGCCTTCTCAAAGGCGGGGGTGGAAAGAAGAGCCATCCGTGCCCCCATGATAGAGCTATTACCAATGAATTGAATTTTACTGGTATCTACATCAGGCAACAGGCCTATGGCAACGGCCTTGGGAATATCCAGAGAGCTGCCAAAACCACCGGCGACATATATGATATTCAACTGGTCGAAGGTTAGTCCGACGTAATCGGTTAGAGACTTCATGGCGGCGAATACCGCCCCCTTGGATTTAATAAGGTTACCGATTTCTGATTCGGAAATAGTTATTGCCTGTCCTGTTTCCGTCTCCTCGGGAAAGGCTAGTATATATTGGGGCTCGTTATCTTCCACAATTATTCGCCGACCATCAGGAGATAAATTGAATTTTCCATCCTGGCCTATTACCTTGTTCCTGGCGAGTTCATAAATAGCGTCAATCAGTCCGGAGCCGCAAATTCCTCTCGGCTTAGCCTTGCCAATGGTTTCATAAGTTACTTGCCCATCTTTTATCTCTATCTTTTCCATAGCCCCTTTGGTAGCCCGCATACCCCATTTGCTACCTTCACCCTCAAAGGCCGGTCCAGCCGAGGCAGAACAGCAGACTATCCAGTCGTTATTACCAACGGCAATCTCTCCGTTAGTGCCTACGTCGACCAGGCACTGTACCTCTTGCTTATCGGCCAGTCCACATGCTAAAGCACCGGCCACGATGTCACCACCAACATAACTAGCCACACTGGGCATTACTTCCAGTATGCCTTGTGGATTAATATCAATGCCTATGTCTCTGGCCGTTATCTGGGGATAAATAGTAGCGGTAGGGACATAGGGTTCAAGTCTTATGGAACAGGGCATCAAACCCAGAAGGAAATGGCTCATCGTGGTATTACCAGCAGCAACAATGGAGGTTATATCTTTAGTATCAATACCCTTTTCTCGGGACAAAGCCTGAGTTAGGGTATTAATATTTGCTATCACTGCCTCATGAACCGGCTCAAGTCCACCTCGGCTGCAAGCAAAGACCATCCTGGAAATGACATCTTCGCCATAACGCGCTTGCCGGTTATGGCTACCCTCTACCCCGATGACCTTACCTGTCTTGAGATTAACTAACTGAACTACCACAGTGGTAGTGCCAACATCAACGGCCAGCCCGTAATTCTGGTTGGTTGTGTCACCGCCTTCTATCTGTAATATGCGACCGATACCGTTATGCCTGGCAACAGTAGCAGTGACATGCCATTTATGCTGACGTAACTTAGCCGCCAGATTTTGCAAGCAGGCTAACGATATCTCAAAAGAAGAGTACCTGGTCTTTTTACTAAGCTCCCGGGTAATACGGTCAATATCAGCAATATTATCATCGAGTGTTGGTTCGCGAAGCTCAAGATACACTTTACTGACCAAAGGTTCAAAGAAGGAAGCCGGATCAGTGGGTCTCTTATAAAGTGAGATGCTCTCTGGTTCACTATAGATGAGCGAAACTCCTTCAGTGACGATTTTTTCTTTTTCCAGGTGCGACTTGGCGGGAACCACCGCTTCCAGGTTATCTTCTACCTTAGTCTGGCAGGCTAAAACATAGCCATTTTCTATTTCTTCCTTGGAGAAGAATCCAATGGCATTTTTATCTGCCCTGGCCTTACCACTAATCACCTGGAGACGGCATTCACCGCAAAGACCTTCTCCTCCGCACAGGCTGTTGATATAAATATCCGCCTTCTCGGCTGCTTCAAGCAGGGTAGCTCCCTCGGCTACTTCAACATTTTTATCATCCGGTAAAAATTTTACTTTGTAGTTACTCATAATGCTCTTTTCCTGTCTGGTGGTCTGACCACACTGACAACGGTCGAGAGATGACTATCCAGCAGCATATTTGATTATTGAGATTGAGAATCATTCTCATTATTTTATACCCCCTTATTTCTTTTGTCAAGTGTGTTAATTGACGGCCACAGGCCGTCAATTACACTGGGCCTAACACAGTTAGAGGCACATCACATCTGTATTGAAGGTGTTTGTTTCCAACAAGCTGTTATTAAGGAGAAATATCTGCCCTTAGTCAAAAGTACGGCAGGCTGTACGCAGGCGATTTGCACTACCTTGACAATTTGATGTCATAAAACCGCTGACATGTAGGGCGCAATATTGCTCAGGAGAAGCCGCTGCGCGATTTATTTACCGATGTAGTTAAAAACTCCGGCGACAAGATTCAATTCGGGGGTTCCTATATCTAGCCTCAGTCTTATTTTACCCTACTCTTAAGGTTTGTTGAACATAATGCACAATTATGCGACCCAGGTGAGTGAAAAGAGAGGTGTGCGTATAATGTAGGGAGTCGCCGGAAGTGTAAGATTCTGAATCCGCAACTGATTAGGGTGATAAACGGTGAGGTGAAGTGTCATTGCGCATTTGAAACTGTGTGGTGAATCCGATATCTTCGATAAACTATCACCGCAATTGAAGCAATGATAGCGATACTACAGGTATTATAATACCTTTTATCACACCAGCACCCTGTTAAAGAATCTTGAGCCAACCGCCTTCCTAAATACGGATTGCATTCAGCAGGCTCTTAGTATAGTCTTGCTTCGGTACTGCCACGATTTCATTTGAAGGGCCTTCTTCGATTATCCTGCCATCCAGCATCACAGATATTCTGTCGCTTACTTTTCTGGCCGCGGCGATGTCGTGGGTGATGTAAAGAATGCTCAACCCTCGCTGCTCCTGCAGGTTAAGTAATAGCTTTAAAATCTTGGCCTGCACACTCGCGTCCAAGAAAGCAGTAGGCTCATCGGCAATCAGTAGTGCCGGGTCCAGCACCAATGCCCGGGCTATGACGACTCGTTGCATCTCACCTCCACTCAAGTGATGCGGGTACTTGCGCAGAAAGTCTTCGGTTTGTGGCAGTTCGACCTCTCCTAATACCCGTATCGCCTTATTTTCCCTCTCTTCACTGGTTCCCATTCCGTGAATCTCAAGTGGTTCCATCACCGCCTCCAGCACTGACAGGCGGTGGCTTAGTGATTCTCCGGGATTCTGGAATATCATCTGTACTTTTCTAAAGAAATCCTTTCCCCGGTTACCAACCCTGACATCCTCAAGATACACGGCACCTCCGGTAGGCTGGTGAAGCCCCATAATCGTTTTTGCCAGCGTTGTCTTTCCCGAGCCGCTCTGGCCTACCAGCGCCAGTGTCTCTCCCCCTTCAACATGCAGATTCACCGAGTCAACGGCTTTAAGTAAGCCAAAGGATTTGCTTAGATTCCTGGTCGATAAGAGCGTGATAATACCCCCGCGGTGGCAGGCTACTTCTCGCCCGTGACTCGTCGGTAGAAGTTCTGGTATTTCTTTAGAACAAATGTCTATCGCCTGGGTACAGCGGGGATGAAACGGGCAGCCGCTGACCGGGCGGGTCATCCTGCCCTTAATACCCTGGAGGTCTTTTACCGTGGTCATATTAGGATAGGCCCGGATGAGAGCCCTGGTATACGGGTGCCTGGACTGAGAGAGCATATCCCGGGTTAGACCTGACTCAATAATTTTACCGCCGTAAAGTACAACCATCCGGTCAGCCAGCTTGCCCGCGGTATCCAAATCGTGGGTTGCTACCAGCTTGGTGCGGTGATTATCTGTTTCTTTAAGTAGATTAACCACCTCAGCCCTGGATGCCGCATCAAGAGAAGATAGCGGTTCGTCTAATATCAGTAATCGGGGGTCATTGGCCAGTGCCATAGCTAAGAGGACTCTCTGTTGCTCGCCACCGCTGAGCTGGTGAGGATAGGCGGAAAAGCGATTTTCACGAAGGCCAAAATGTCTCAATAGCTCCATGGCTTTGTCCCGGGCTTCCTCCTTGCTCTTTAATCTGTGCTCTACCATCGGCTCCATGATTTGATTCAGGACGGTATAGACAGGGTTCAGCACGTTGTTGGCATTCTGGAAGGCCATGGCAATCTGGCTCCACCTTATCGACTGCATCTCGTTGTCAGTGAGCGATAGCAGATTTTCACCGTTAAAGCGGATGGTTCCCTGGACTGTACCCTCTACCAGGCGCATGATGCTCAGGCCAAGGGTAGTCTTCCCGGTCCCCGACTCACCAACGATAGCCAAAGTCTCACCTGACTCCAGTTTCAGGTCTATACCGTTAAGGATGACGTCCCCGCCGTAACTGACTTTCAGGTCTTTTATCTCAAGCAATTTCAACACCTCTCAATCTGGGCTCAAGAACCGGTTCGGCGGCATGACCGACAAAGGTCAGGCCAATTATAGTCAGGGATAAGGCTACGCCGGTAGGAACCAGCCACCACTGCCAGACATTCAGATAGCTGAAGCTCAGAGCATCGCGCATCATCATGCCCCAGCTAACCACGGTCGGGTCACTTATCCCCAAGAAAGCGAGCCCGGCTTCCATGAAGACAGCTCTCCGTACGCCGTAGATGAAATCGACCAGCAGTATAGGCCCGAGGTCGGGTACTATATGGCGCCAAGCGATATAGAACTGATTGGCCCCGAATGATTTAGCTGCGGTAACGTGTCCCCTCTCTTTTAAGGAAAGGGCTTGCGCTCGTATTACTCTGGCACCTCCCTGCCAACCCAGTAATGAAAGGAGAAGTATGAGAGTGGCAATACCGGGGCTGATATAGGCTGATATCAAGATAACGATAATTATCATTGGAATCACGATGAAGGCATCGACTATTCTCATGACGACCTTTTCGTAAAGCCCGCCGACCAGGGCTGCCGAGACTCCGAACACAGTACCCAACAGCGTGGATAGAATGCCCACGCCGAATCCAACCAACAGGGAAGTTCTGGCACCGTAGACCAGCCGGCTCCAGATATCCTGACCAACCTGGTTCGTGCCCAGCCAGTGGTGCCAGGACGGCGGAAGCAGGGAGGCTGTTGACTGCTGGTAAGGGTCATAAGGAGCTATGACGGGCGCCAGGACCGCCACTCCTACCATGAGCAGCAGGATAATGAGCCCCGTCTTGCCAGGACCGCTCTCTTTTATCTCTCTTTTTAAACTAATGTGCATGGCTCACTCTCGGGTCCAGCTTTGGGTAGGAAAGGTCAATGAGGAAGTTGATGACCAGTACAGATACAGCTACTATCAGAAACACTCCCTGAATGACAGGGTAGTCACGGGCCAGCAGGGCTTCGTAGGTGAGGTAGCCCACGCCCGGGTAGGCGAACACCATCTCAACAAAGAGAGCCCCGGTAACCACCCTGCCCATCCAGATACCTGCCTGGGTAACCACCGGCAGCATGGAGTTCCTGCCAGCGTGACGATATTTAAGTACTCGCTGTGATAAGCCTTTGGCCTTAGCGGTAAGCATGTAAGGTTCTTTGAGTACCGTAATCATGGTGTTTCGGGTGAGCAGATAGCCACTGGCCAGATGAGCCAGGGTCAGGGCAGCTACCGGCAGGAATAAGTGCTTCAATACGTCCAGCAGCAAGCCTAACCCTGATAAACCAGAGTAGGGAGTTAGTGCTCCGGCCAGGGGGAAGATTCCCCATGTCACACTAAAAGTGATAAGCAGCAACATGCCCAGAAAGAAGTCAGGGAAACCGTTCAGGCTCATCAGCCCGGCCAGCATGGCACGGTCGGTCCTGGAGCCACGACGCCACCCCGATTCGATTCCAAGCACTATCCCCAGTATGGTAGAGAGCAGCAGAGAAGTGCCCACCAGAAGCAGGGTCCACGGCAGGCGTCCCAGAATTACCGACAGCACTGTGGCATTATAGTAGTAAGAATACCCCAGTTCACCCTGAAACAGTGTCAGAAAGTAAGTACCGAACTGTTGCCATAACGGCTTGTCCAGGGCGAAGCGCTCCACAAGGTGAGCTTCGAGTTCCGGCGTCATGGCGACCAGTGCTTCATCACCATAGATTGCCATGAGTGGGTCTCCCGGCATCATCCTGGGCAGCAGGAAGTTGAGCACCAGGATGAATAAGAAGGCTATGGCATAGGTAACCAGATTTCGCCTGTTCAACACTTTCTCTGAGCAATCTCCCGGTAAATCTGCGCCATCCAGTCAGCTACCTTGGCATCTTCAGCCGCATAGTAGCTGGGGTTATAAGGTTTGATATCTATGAGCGGGCTGCCGTCAATGGCATCCAGTCCCTGCACTTTGAGGACATTTCCTTTGCGTTCCAGTAACCGCACCACCATGGCGCAAACTGGATTGGGACGCGCCGGGCTGCAGGTGGCGAAGATACCCACCAGCGGCAAGTCCTTCCTCCCCATGGGATGGGCCCTGGCTATAGAGCGCCCATTCTTATCAACGCGATGCGCCCAGTAGAGCACCAGAAGATGGGAGAAGTCTTCTAATCCATCAGTGATGCCGGCGAGGTCGCTATCAATGACAAGCTCAGATATAACTTCCCGGCCCTCACTCGCCCCCGCTATTTGCGGCCGCCATTCCAAATCGCCCGAGTCAGCTACCAGGCTCGGCTCCTGCAGCGGGCTTCTTACTATCCCTACGGCTCTGAGGTGCATCTCAAGCTTGTGTCTAGACTTCTTCTCTGACAACTCCATTTCTCCTCCAGGCTATTTCACAAAAGACATTCTGTTCAGAGGAATAGGTATGCCGCTGGCCATACCATCCATAGTGTAAAATAGGTTCACGCTACCATCATGCGCCCAGTACGATTTAGGATAGTAAAGGGTAAGCGCCGGCAGGTCTTCAGCGTACACCTGCTGAACCTGGAATACCAGGTCTTTTCTCTTTTCAGCATTCATCTCGCTTAGCTGCGCTTCAAGAAACTGGTTAAGCTCTTCATTCGAGGTATAGCGGGCACTGTTGAAGCCCTCGTCCATGATGACCCTTTTCAGGATAGATGGTTCGTAGAGACCTCCGTGACCATATATGGAAAGGTCAAAATCCCAGGCTTCAACCTTAGCGTCAACCGTCTTGGCTTCCAGAGTCCGGAAATCTATCTTTATGCCCAGTTGTTCCAGTTGCTGCGCTATAAACTGTCCTACATCTTTGAATGTCGATGAAGCGAGCAGCTCAAGCTCAAGTTGCCGGCCATCTTTCGTGAAATAGTCGCCTTCCAACTCGTATCCCATCTCTTCAAGGAGCTGCCGGGCTCTTTCCAGGTCGTATTCGTACTGCGGTGTGTTGGGGTTATACCAGTCGCTCGTCGGAGGTACCATCCCCGGGCTGCCGGCGATGGCGTGACCACGCTGGGTAATTTGCACCAGGGACTCCCGGTCTATGGCATAACCGAGAGCCTGACGGAACTTTTTATCAGACAGGGGCTCTTTCCGGTGGTTTATCGTGAGCTTGGCGTTCCAAGCGACCGGCGCCATTATTACGGTAAGCCCTGCTTCCTCCATTTCAGAGACGACTTCGGGTGGGATGTCACCGGCATTGACCGAGCCTTCCTTCAGTGCCGCCGGAATCATCTCCTCACTTATCTTGACGAACTTAATCTCTTCGATGCGGGGTTTTCCCAGATAATAGTCGTCAAATGACCGGTAGAGATAGGTGCCATGCTCCTTGCTGTAGTCCGCCAGCGTATAAGGCCCGGTGCCAATCACCGCCTCCGGCCCGGTAAGGCTCTTGGGGTCATCCACGCCCTGCCAAATATGCTCGGGCATGATGACCATGGTGCCCGCTATGTCGTTTAAAAAGGGAGCGTAGGTTTGTTCCAGATAGAGTTTCACGGTGTAATCGCCAATCGCCTCAGCCCTGGTCACCCCACTGGGACCTATCAATGTGACGAAGGGGTTAGGGTGAGCCTTCACATAATCAATAGTGAAAACGACATCCTCAGCAGTGAATTTTTCACCATCATGCCATCTGACATCATCACGCAGCTTGAATATATAGGCATTTTCCGCGGCGATATACTCCCACTCCTCAGCCAGTTGTGGTATAAAGCCCGAGGCGTCCTTCCAGACAAGGGTTTCAAAGATAAGGCTCATCCGGGTGTACCCCGGCCCCCGGGAGTAATAGAGGTAGGGAGAGGGATAGCCCCAGTCTCCGGTAGAATCGGCTATCGTGTAAGAATCAATTTGCGAACCTGCTGGAGCCTCACCGGTACTGCACGCCGGTAACATCAGCAGGGAAATGGCCAGGATAATAATCGCTGTTTTGGGCAGTAAGTGACGAAATCTCGTCATAATGAAGCTATCCTTTCTTAATGTCGTTGAACATGGTCCTCATTACTGAAATAACGCCTTGTTGCGTTTCATGATGCTGGCACCTGACCACATGGGTCGCGGATTTCTTCTTTCCTGCGGCGGTCTATTTCCAGGAGCATATGAGCAAACTCCCTGACGTTCTCCATGCTGGGCCAGGCGAGGACTGGTTTGAATCCACAGGCCGTTTCCTCTGTCGCCATCCATAAAGTGGCAGCACCCGTTTCCTGTGAAACATCCAGTCTGAAATGTGTCATTGGGAACCTCCTTTGTCAGCGTGTTACCAGCGATAGACCGTCGCCGGCAAGCTGGTAATACTCATGGTCGGAACAGCCGAGGCACACCGGCTTGCCGTCTTTTACTCTGGAGCGGGGTTCCATGATACTCTCGCCGCACACGGAGCACTTCACGCTGGCAAAGATACGGGCGTAGGCCGGCACCTCTATCGTCTCCAGCTGTATGGTAAAAAATTCTTCGTCCGGTATATCCAGCATTGAGAAGGCGATATCTATCCAGAGATGCCTCAGCCTGGCGCTGTCTTCCTCGGAGCCCCGGCGCTCCCGGACTACTTTTTCAAAAAGCGCGGCGGCTTCCGGGTTCTTCTGCAGCGGGCTGGTATCCGGCTTAAGCGCCACCCTGACAGCCTCCCCCGTTCTCCGTGCTAGTGTCACGGCGGTCTTGCCGTAATCCCGATAAATCAAGGCATTGTTACCGAAGGAACAGCCGGTAACCATCTGGACGCCATCGCTGAAACAGGCGTTCGTCTCCACGATAGCGACGACCTCTTCCATGCCGGTTGACTTCACCCCCAGCTCTTTTACGGCCCGCGTCGCGGCTTTCACTCCCAACGCTGAGCCAGGACAGAAATGCCCGTGTAACAGGCCGCTTACCTCCAATAGCCGGTGCAAGTCGCCTGCGGCTATGGCATCCTCTATCTCCTGCCGTGGATTCTCTTTATTCATAGTCGTCTCCTATTTCTAATAATATTGCGATTAGATGTATATGCAGTTAGTTGCATTTAATAGGAAAAAAATATATGGTTCTCTTAATTACTTTTGCTTCTGCATTCTTCACAAAGCCCGCTCATAACCAGATGATTGAAGTTAACGCGGAAGCCGTATTTCTCCGCGAGCGATTTCTCAACCGATGTGAAAAGGTCTTCATCACATTCTATGGTTTTACCGCATCTACTGCACACCAGGTGATGGTGGTGTTCTTCTTCAGCATGGTGATAGATAGGATGGTCACCCAGTTCACTTTTATAAACGCAACCTGCTCCCTCCAGAAGTTCGAGGGTACGGTATATGGTTGACTTATGCACTTCCGGCATTCTGACCTGAACATGGGCTATAATCTCCTCAGCGGTCAGATGAGCCTCGGTTTCGTGGATAGTGTCTATAATCAGCTTACGCTGGGGAGTAAGCTTAAGCCCCTTTTACTTTAATGTCTTAATGCAACTCATCGTCTTTGCACCTGGTTGCAATTATAAATTACCTGGCACCGGTTGTCAATAACCGCGCAGTTTTTACCGTCATGCTTGTAAAAGAAATAGAAGATAACCTGCTATTTTATTCTTGCTATACAGATCATCATTATTACCATTTTTGTATATAGCCGTCTTCATATCCTCCTGGGGGGATTACCGACATAATAGCTAGTTCTTGAAATACAACTTTCTGACTTTTTGTTTAATGCATCGCACGAAACATCTTAATGTAAAAGTCGACGACCTAATCACCGGATTGAATATCATATTCTCGACCTATTTCAAACGGTGATTTACCGCCACGGTCCGGCTGTGGCGTGTTATTCCAGATGTTCATTGCCAACCCCAGCCATTTGTTTATATCTTCTACCGAATTAACTTTGCCAACCCGGTTGACAATTTCTTTGCTGAAATCATTAATTTGGCTTGATTTCATATGCGAAAGTACCAGCTTCTTCCACTGAGCCGTGGTCATAATGAGATTCTGGTGACCTTCGGCTTTGGCTGCCCTCGTCATCCTGGCCACCGCAGCTTTTAAAGTATCATCGCATGGTAGTTCTACCTTCGGATGGTCTTCAGAGGATTCAAATCTTTGCTGTAGCAGTCTTTCCAGGTCTATCGGGCTGAGCTGAAATTTCTTTAACATAGCCTGCATACCCGGCATGATGCGCATTGGCCACTGCAACCAGCCGGGGCCAACCAACCATCCGCGCCGTCCGGCGGGTATAATATGGGCATACAGAGCATCATCCCGATTAAAGAGCCGGCTTAGCTGGCGATTATCAACAGTGAATTCTTCATCCTCCATCCGCAAAATTAAGCCCTTGCCCGGGTGAACCATGGCAACCATCGCCAGCACATACCGGGAACCTTTGATTGAATCAATTGCAGAAGTTAGGTTGCTACCACTGAGGATGGCGGCTGCGGCAACTTCTGCGGGACTTCTTCCGTTCGGTAATTTGAAGGTCAGGGCAAACCAGCCCAGAAAGCGCCGTTCCCGGCTGGTGACATCACCGGCGCCCTCCATATAGCGGGCTTCGCCCGGTTCATCATACCCGAAGAAATCCCGACGAGCCGCCGCCCTGATATCAGCCATGATATCGCTCCGTAAACACCATTCAACCAATTGCTCAACCATGTTAGCGTTTAACGTCATAAACCTACTCCTCGATCAAACTCACATCGATATCGTCGAGCCATTCCAGGGCCCTTCCCTGAGTTCTGTCATCATTGAACTGAAACCATTTCTCCCTTTCCTCAGGGTAGTTAAACAGCACATCTTTGAATCGGCGGAAGGCTCCCTTACCGTTTATTGCCACTTCGAGTAGCTCGGCAAGATGCTCGTCTTCAACAGTGGCAATGAAATTTTGCATATCATCATACCCCTCATGGGGCTCTGCTTTCGGTATTCGCTCGTAGCGGTTGGGATCATCATCAATCCTGTCCCTCAGTTTTTCCGTCTCATCATCCATGTATTCCGAAAGAAACAGTATTTCTCCAGTTTCGAGGTCAAGGTAATACTCATGCTCGTAGGAGCTATCCTCTATTGCCGAGCATAATTCATCCAGATCTATTTTCAGCGTCTTCTTTTTCTCCATGTTTCACCCCCGGTGTGAGATCGGATGATTTTTCTTGATTATAATCCAAGTTGGGGACTTACATGCAAACCGGCCGTTTCCTTTTTCCACAGTGATGCTTATACCATAGAACATGTAGGGTCTTGAAGTGAAAGTCTTCATAGGTTGAGTACATGATGCACAATCCACCAAATTGTTAACTCGTTTAAAAAGGTCCGCCAAATTTTACGCTTATCGCCCGCGCTCATTTTGCGTAAGTGAAAAAGGAACCATTCTCACTCATTTACAAATGTCTCTAACTCAGCCAGACAATCTACAATTCTCGGTACTATGTACCTGGTTGCATGAGGACGGGTATTACAACACGTTTTGACGATTAATTTACCACCGCAGTATTCATCGGCAACTTGTTTAATAATTCTCGCCATTTTGGGATAAGCCTTCTCAGTTAAGGCAGCGGTGCCATAACTATCCTGGTGAGTGTCCATGCCACACAGCCAGAAGATCAGTTCCGGTTTAAATTCCTTTATTCTTTCCGGAACCTCTCTGGCAACGTTGGCGATTTCTTCTTCATCGGAAGAACCATGAGGAAAACAGAATTTCGTTTTGCTTTCCATCCTGTCATCAGAGCCATAAGCCCAGGAGAAGGTATCGCAGAAACATATATGCAACATATCTTCATCATCTTGATAGAGGTCTCTGACACCATCGGCATGATGGGTATCAGTATCTACTATAGCGAACCTCTTACCAAGTGATTTAGCCCTGGCATGAGGAATGCCAAGACCGATGACATTAAAATAGCAGCCACCCCAGGCATTATCACGATGAGCATGGTGACCACCTACCCCGGCAATAACCAGGGCATTATCGATGTCTCCTTTCAGTACTCTTTCGGTGGCCCCTATCATACCGCCAACCGAATAGAGAGATACTTTCCACCATTGCGTTTGTTTTACCTGGTTTATCCACTCCTGACTGTGGAGTCTGGAGATTTGCTCCTCCGTCGCCGGATCTGATTCAAACCATGTCACGTTCGGTTGAGAGAACAGCCCTTCTTTTTTTATGCTTTGAAATCCTTCCTCAACGCCCATAGCCAGGCTGCTATATGCCTCTTTCCCACAAACATCGTGATAGAACACGCCTGTCCTTTTCACGTTCACACCTCCTAAAAATAGAGATTAACGTTCAAAATTAACCAACTTCGGGAAACGCTGGTTAATCCATTTTAACCTGCCTTTTCTTAACCTGCAATCTAATATTCAGATAACATGATTATGAGTCAAATGACTTGGCTAATTTATGTCTT
>Ga0315537_1001876_pt1 | contig 16315 bp, 13 predicted proteins | sample SalMarSW160270MG_FD_203091 | JGI IMG/M metagenome (GOLD analysis project Ga0315537, IMG submission 203091) | Salt marsh sediment microbial communities from the Plum Island Ecosystem LTER, Massachusetts, United States - Salt Marsh Sediment SW1602-70 ... | reverse complement strand
TACGGGCTGATTACGTTCTGAACGAAGGCGGAGGACTGGCAATTCCGACCCAAAAAAGAAACGTGTACACGGTGCAAACGGCGGAAAAAGGGATCCTATGGTTCAAAGTAAAAGCAAAAGGCACTTCAGGGCATGGTTCGATGCCTAACGTGGCGGACAACGCCATAATGCGCATGAATAAAGTCATAGACAAGCTTGGGAATTACCGTTCACGGATTTTGGTTGTCCCAACCGTGAAGCAGTTTCTCACTGAAATCGCACGAGAAGACGCAATGCTGCAACAGTCCTTTTCACGTTTGCTCGCAAATCCCGAGTTAAGCGACCAGATACTGGACGAGTTGGCAAAAACCGCTCCACAACTGGCAGAGGAAATTCGGCCGCGAATCAGAATGACCCTTACGCCCACGATTATTCGTGGCGGAGTAAAAGAAAACGTGATTCCTTCGGAGTGCGAAGCTGTTTTTGACTGCAGAATACTTCCAGGGCAGACATCAGCCGAAGCCCTAAGCCTGATCAAAGACATAGTTAAAGATGTTGACTCTGAAAAGCTTGAGTTTGAAAGCCTGCAAGTGCAGGAGCCTTCAGAATCGCAAGCGGGAACGCCACTTTACGACGTAATTGCTAGCGTCCTTAAAGATTTTGAGCCGAACTGCGGCATAACGCCAATGCTCATGACTGGCGGGACAGACTCGCGTTTCTTCAGAAGAAAAGGCAGCGTATGCTACGGCTTTCACCCCATGCGCCCAGATGTACCCTACGGTGAAATGGTCAAGATGGTTCACGGTGTAGACGAGCGCATTAGCATAGAAAACCTTGTTTTCGGAACAAGCGTGCTCTACGAAACCGTCAAAAAATTCATGAGCTAACGGATGCAACGCGCTGAACTCTAGTGCTCGGAAAAGACTATACCCCCCTTATTTAAAGACTGAAACGCTGAGTGAACTGCAGTTCTAAGTTATCGCCTTTCTAGCCTGCTCGGCTAACCTACCCACACCCTTGGATATACATAACAATCCAATTCTTAAAACTTGAATTAAATTTTAATCCCAAACCCAAACCAAACTTACTCATACTAATTCCCATTTTCCCTCGCACTCTCTCACTCATACACACACTCTCACACACCACGCGCACGCACGCGCACAAATGCAAACCAAAAAAGGGATTTAGTTTAATCTGCCACCAATAGAAAAGCCAGCACCGCGCTCATTTCCTTTTATCTTGAAGGCAACTTCACATCTTGCAATGGTTGATCCCGAAACGCGGATGTCATTAGGTACTAAAATCAATTCTTCTGATGTGATAACTATCTGAATTCCATCATAATAAATTACTCCAGTGATAATTATGCTCTCTTTGGTTTTCTTGAAGTTTATGAATAACGGTTTTTTACAGTGCCTTGCCTCTATCTCATCGTCAAGTATTTTTAACCGCCATTCTTCGTTTACAACCGAAGCCCAGTGATTGGCAAACATTCCTCCTACAAAATTGTTCTCAGAATCAAAGAACCTCATGTACAAGTAAAACTTGGGTTCTTGAACATAAGCTGCAGGCATCTGAGGCCATATTTCAATCAATGGTTTATTATTGACAATAAGAACATATGGACAGGCTATGCAAAGATTATTGCCTAAATTAACTGCAAAATTCTGAGGAATGGAAAAATAGAAACCTCTTTTTTCTGCTTTGGCAAAACCAGATTTCTGCAAGTCGAGAATGTCCTCAAGTGCAATTGCAGGACGCTTGTTAGGCTTTTTCTTCAGTGTCAAATCATGATGATTCGCGCATAACAAAATCAAATTGTCAGGGTCATCAATTAACTCTGGAGCATCACTCTTTGCAATGATGTGGTGTTGCTCGAAGGGCATGTCAATGCCGCAGAATGCACATTTGCCTTTCCATCTAGCATAAACTGTTCGCCTAGTTTTGAGAGACGGTTCAGGAACGAGTTTTCACCTCTAAACGCTTAGTGGTCGTTAATCTTAGAAGAAATAATCTTGCTTGTTGTAAGCGTGTTTATGTCCTTTTGGGCACGTATGCGAATTATTAATCAAGTTTAACGTTTTGAAGCTAGTTTTATCTGCTGCAATCCCTGATGCAAATTTTATTCCACATGTTTTGCATTTAAGATAAAGCATGGGCATTGGCTTTTACTCACCTCAAAGCTATCTTAAAACTAGTTTCTAATAAAACATGTGGTATTTGAAAAATTGCAAATTATGTCTACTGTTGCTTAACTGCAATTCTTGGAATCCAAGCCTCCCATTCATTTCTAAGATGTTTGAAAAGCAATAACGCTTCTTCGTTTATCGAGCCCCCTAAAAGAGATATGATATGCCTCAGTGATTTCGTAAAGGTTTGAGTTGTGTTATACTTAAATATGTGCCGAGGGTTCTTTTATTTTGGGTTTTAATAAGGAGTCTTGAGGGATGCCCGCTATAGAAGTTGGCAGAGTATGTGTGAAAGTGGCTGGTCGTGAATCTGGAAGAAAATGCGTCATAGTCGACGTCATGGACAAAAGCTTTGTTTTAATAACTGGACCCAAAAAGGTCACGGGAGTAAAAAGAAGACGAGCCAACATAAACCATGTTGCGCCTCTCGAAGATAAAATTAAGGTCAAAAGAGGGGCATCTGACGAAGAAGTAACTCAAACATTAGAGGCGGCTGGCAAACTGGAAGAAATGGCGAAAATTACAAAATGATCTAAACTCTTAATACTTCTAACATCTTTTTCTACACTTCAAGGAGAATGAAACTTGCCTAGAACAGCCCCTCCATGGGAAACCACGCGTGAACGACTAATAAAAGCAGAGGATACAACCGACCCCCAGCATGGGCACAAACCCCATGAAAGACCAGCGGAAGAGTACATACGCTACGGCGTAATAAACCTGGACAAGCCAGCTGGCCCGACAAGCCACGAAGTTGCCGCATGGGTAAAGAAAATCATGCATTTGACGCGGATAGGTCACGGCGGGACTCTAGACCCAAAAGTCACAGGCGTGTTGCCCGTAACCTTAGAGGATTCTACGAAAATCGTTCAGGCGCTTCTTCACAGCGGCAAAGAATACGTTTGCGTGATGAAACTTCACGGAGACGCCGAGGAAGAGCACGTTAGAAAGGTTCTTGAAGAGTTCGAAGACCTGATTTATCAACGGCCGCCCTTGCGGTCTTCGGTTAAGCGGCAACTGCGCACTAGACGCGTCTACTACATCGATTTCATGGAGATGGACGGACGGAACGTTCTTTTCAAAGTTGGCTGCGAAGGCGGCACGTACATACGCAAGCTCTGCTACGACATCGGAGAAATCCTAGGATGCGCGGCTCACATGCAAGAGCTTCGCAGGACACGCGCGGGACCGTTCGTGGGAAACAGCAGTAATAGAGTAACGTTGCATGAGGTGGCTTACTGGTTCGCAGAGTGGGAAGAGAAAAAAGACGAGAAAATTTTGCGAAAAATTATTCAGCCTATGGAAGCGGCGTTGGCTTTGATCCCCAAAATCGTGATCAGGGACTCAGCGGTTGACGCGTTATGCCACGGCGCAAACTTGACCGCTCCCGGCATCTTGTCAGTTGAAACGGGCATCAAGAAAGGTTCCATGTTGGCGGTTTTAACTCTGAAAGGCGAAGCGGTGGCTTTGGCGAATGCTCTTCTTTCAACGGAAGAAATTTTAGACTTGAAGCATGGGACTGTGGCTACTCTCCAGAGAGTCGTGATGCCCAGAGGCACGTACCCAAAAGTTTGGAAAAGCGGTAACGTGAAATGACTGGGCGAAACCGAAGCGCCGAACACTATTTCACTACACTTCCGAAGTCAGAAGCCAAGCTTGGCCTAATCCGCACAACCCTACGAGGTAAATCCTTCGAGTTCCTAACCGCCTCAAGCGTTTTCTCCAAAAAACAGGTTGACCTAGGAACCAGACTGCTTGTCGAAGCGATGGCTCTCCCCGAAACAGGCGCCGTTCTGGACATGGGCTGCGGCTACGGCGCTGTCGGAATAGCGGCTGCCGCCTCTAACCCGCGGCTGCACATGGTCATGACGGATGTGAACATGCGCGCTGTCCGCCTTGCAAGACAAAACGTCGAAATAAACAAGGTGACCAACGCTGAAGTCCGATGTGGCTACTTGTACGAGCCAGTTAAGGATTTAACGTTTAACTGTGTTCTCTCGAATCCGCCGGTGAGCGCGGGCATGGAAACCGTAAAAGCCATAATCACCCAAGCGCCGCAAGTCATGGCGGACAAAGCCACCTTCCAGATGGTTATCCGCTCCAAAATCGGCGCAAAAACCCTGCCGCCAGTTTTCGACGAGACTTTTGGCAACTGCCAGGTTCTCGCGAGAAAGAGCGGTTACCGTGTGCTTATGGCTGAGAAACACTGATCTGCAGAAAACGTGGATCAATTTATTGTGGCATTTCACCGTTCGATTTAGAACGCTCAAGCAATGAGGCAAGCCACGCCGAAAGTCCCAAACACGCGGCAGCGATTATGAATGTGGTGGAGAACCCGAGGAAAAACGAAGTAAACCCTGAAACCAGCGAGCCCAGCAGAGTGGCGACTCCCACCAGTGCGCTGTAAACTCCCAGTGAAGAACCCTGTCTTCCGCCGCGAAGCGTGCTGAAAACCATAGTGTTTGACGCCGTGTAGTACACTGAATAAGCGATTCCCGCCGCGATTGGATAGAAAATCAAGACAGGCGCCAAGAACCATACTCCTGAAATTATGTACAGCGATACGCCGAGGAATCCATACCCTAAGGACCTTAACACGAGTCCTCCCACTGCCGCCTTCACCGGCGACTTCTTTTCAGTGTAAGGGCCCGCGTACTTGAACGAGATTATCTGAACCACCATCGCCACAGTTGTGACGAGGAAAATCAGGAAGCTAGACACGTTATTCGCCCGCAGAGAGGGAACGATTGACGTGTTGAAAATCCCTGACGCGAGGTAGAACATGAAAATCGAGAAGTAGAGGATGGGCACCTGCCTTGTAAGCTCGTACTTGATGCCTCTGAAAACCCTTTTGAAATCATTCAAACGCGGAACCCTTAAGAAGAAGACGGGGACGGCAAGAATCCGATGGAAGAAGCTGGGCTTGTTCAGGGCTATCACCTGCCGCTCGAAGACCACACTGGGCTCCTTAATCATCAGCACAGCCAGCGCCGCGGAGATAATTGAAAGGATAGCCAAGGGAACCACGAGGTAATTCAAAGAAAGGAAAAAGCCCCAACCCACGCTGAGAAGCAATCCCACCGTTTGCCCGATGCTAGTGACCATGGAGAACCTGGCGAACGCGGTTGCCCACTTCTGTTTGCGCTCTGTCTCCATGATAAGAAGGTTCAAGGGCGTCGTCGACGCGGAGGTGGTGAATGAAAACGCCGCGTACAGCAATGAGACAAGGTATCCTGTATTGGCGAAGAGAAACGAAACCAGAATCGCAGCGGTCGCCAAGTAGCTTGCCACTATAATCGGCTTCCTCCGGTGGAAGCGGTCCGTGACAAAACCCCACACCACCGCCGCGGGCACGCCGACCGCGTTAAACAAGGTTATAGCTAACGCCACGTCAATTACTGTTCCTTGAAGGTTGAGTATTAAAAGCTGGATTAACGTTCCAACAGGTCCCAACGCGACGTTAAAAGGAAGAATGGCATCTACCCAAGCGGCAGGCTTAACTTTCTCCGAGCTTGTCGGCGGCTTTCGAGTTTGAGACGCATTCTGCCAGTTTTCTCGGGCGCCTTTTGGATCCTCCAAAACGCGTTCTTCCTCACACTTGAGCCTGCCACCTACTATAATAAACTATTCAGTCTGTGCTTGCAGAAAACACAAATAGCTTAGACCTTACACTCTACTAACAACCTGCAGCAAAAACCTTTGCTGAGGAAGCGTGGCGAGCGATGGTTCTCTGTGCCGGGGTCTCCTAGCCAGGTAGGGAGCAAGCCTGGAGATACGCTTAAAGCACCAAACAGCTTGTGGCCTCTCGGGGCCGCGTGGGTTCAAATCCCACTCCCGGCGCTTTTTGGCTTGTTTTTTGCTTATTTTAGGCAAAAGTTCTGCTTTATTTGGTTGGTTGGATTAAATTTTAGTTTAGGACTAAAATTAGTGACACAGGATTCTATTCTCATGTTTTGTTAGTTGCCGATTCGTATTTCAATTTTGAGAATTAATAATTAATATGGGCGCGCGTGGCAGTGGGATTTGAATCCAGACCCAAGTGGAGATATCAGCCGCACAACCCTCTTTTCTTTCAGTTTAGCTTGAAGTAGATGCGCCTGTTATTTTTACCCTTGTTCTCAGTTTTGACAAGTTCGACTTTTCCAACCTCTCTTAGGTTTCTGACGTGGGTACCCCCGTCCGCCTGCCTGTCTACGCCGACGATTTCGACGATTCTTAGGGCGGGAAGATCCGGCGGGAACGCTGCTGCCATCTTGACAACGCCAGGGATTTTCATGGCTTCTTCTCGGGGCAACTCGTACCACTTCACGGGGACATCGGTGCCGAATAACTCGTTCGCCTTCGCAAGGTACGCTTCCAAGAGGGCTCTGTCAAATTTTTCTAGGCTGAAGTCGAAGCGGACGTGGTCTTCTTCAAGCTGGTTGCCTGTGATGAGTGCGCCTGTTCCTTTGTTAAGGAGAGCTGCGAGGACGTGAGCAGCGGTGTGACTGCGCATGAGTTTGTACCTTCTTTCCCAGTTTAGAACGCAGTAGACGTCGTTGCCTGCTTGGAGTCCAGCGTGGTCGACTTCATGGGAGATTTCGCCTGAAAACTTGCCGACATAGACGACTTTGTAGACCTCATTCCCTTTGATTATCTTGCCCGTGTCATGTGGCTGACCTCCGCCTTTGGCGTAGAAGATCGTTTGGTCTAGGCTCACGTACTTTCCATCTTTGACAGAGACTACAGTAGCGGGGGATTCTTTGAGGTAACTGTCGACCAAGAACAACGCTTTGGTCATGAGATATCTCCTTTGAAGACTCTGTTTTTCCTTTCTCTGAAAAGCTCTATATCAGCTTTTGCGTAGCCAGCGGCATGAAAGATGATGAAAAATTGAGGATGCCGAAAGAAACGGTCCATGGAGAAGGGTTGGTGATGTCTCCCGAAGTCCCAATTTTTTGTTGGATTTTCTAAGTTTTTGATATACTTTCAATTGCTGCAATTGATTTTTCTACGTGTTCTTTTTCAATTCCTCTATGTGTTACCATCCGCACCTTGTTCTCGGCCAACGTCAAGGCGAGTATGTCTTTCTCCTTAAGCTTCGAAATGAAAAGATCAGATGCTATTCCCAAACCACTAATGTCAAAACACACTATATTTGTCTGCACACAGTTCAAATCAATCTGGATCCCCTTTATCTTGGCTATTCCTTCAGCTAAACGCCTAGCGTTTCTGTGATCCTCTTCCAGTCTGTTAATCATTCTTTCTAGAGCTACAATGCCTGGAGCCGCGATTATGCCTGCTTGACGCATTCCACCTCCCAAAACCTTTCTCAGCTTTCGAGCTCTCTCAACGAATTCGCGAGTACCAACCAACAAAGAGCCGACGGGACAGCATAGACCCTTAGACAGACAAAACATCAAATTGTCAACATGTTTGGTGATTTCTTTCACATTAACTCTCAGCGCAACGGCGGCGTTAAAAATTCGCGCACCATCCAAGTAAAGCTTCATGCCGTGTGTCTGAGCGACTTCGCTTATTGCCTTTATCTGGTCGGGCGTTATAATCGTTCCACCATGCCTGTTGTGAGTGTTCTCAAGGCATATGAGGGAGGGTTCTGGAAAATGGATGTTTTGTGGTCGTATGGCGGCTTCGACGTTTTCTGGATCAAGCGCCCCGAGGCGGCTTTTGACTGGCCATGGTAACAGCCCAGCTATTAAAGAGATACCTCCCACCTCATACCAGTATATATGTGATTCCGCTTCAAGTATTACAAGTTCTCCGCGTTTTGTGTTGCTCATCAAAGAGATTAAGTTGGCTTGGGTTCCACTTGTAACGAGAAGAGCTGCCTCTTTACCCATCCGTTCTGCGGCCAGTTTCTCAAGTCTATTCACTGTTGGGTCTTCTCCGAAAACGTCATCGCCCAGTTCTGCGTGTCGAATCGCATCTAACATTTCTTCAGTAGGTAGGGTGACTGTATCGCTTCTAAGATCAATAATTTCTTTGGCAGGCATTTCGCTTCCCTTTCCATTAATGTTTTTAGTTCATATTTGTTAATTAGCTTTTTATGTCAGGTAATTTCTTTGCAATGCGGGGCAGTGGGGGAGGCAAAATTCTTCTCTCTAGCGGAGGAGAGTGGAGAAACCTTTTTCTTTGCAGCATTCTCAGGAAAGAATGGAAAGGACCAAAAATACTGGCAATGACAACTTGATTAAAAACAACACCCATAACAATTAAGTTACATGATAAAAAATGTCTTCACCTCCAACGCTAAGAACCTTAACCCTGTCTTCTTATGAGACTAGCAGGATAGCGATTATTATAAAAATGGAGCCGATGCCAGAGACGACCGTCAGGGCTTCTCCGAGGGCGATTGTGGAAATTGCCACGGCAACTATTATTTCAGTCAAGAGAACCACGGCAGAAGTCACGGGTGAAATATGCTTCAACCCTTTTAGCCAAAAATAGTATGGAACCACCCAGCAAAAAACTGCAGTGTAGATGATCGTAAGCCAAGCGTTCCACGGTAAATAAATGAATTTTTCCGCGGAAAAAGCCGCAGTTGGCAACAGCGGTAACATGGTAAAGAGCAAAATCCAAGTCATTGATTGAATCATGTTATTGCTCTCTCCAACCAAAGGCTTATTGTAGATTATGAAGACAGCCCAGAGGATTCCAGCGCTGATCACGAGAAAGTTCCCCATAATATCTACTGTGCCGAGTGACGCAAAATCCAAATTCGTTGTCATCAACACCACTCCGAGAAGGCTAACCATCACGCCAGCCACTTTTTTGCCACCCAAGCGTTCCTTTAACGCTATAGGGCTTAGCAAGGCGACCCACACGACGCTGAGGTTGACGTATAGTGATGATGCGGAGGCGAGTGCGTAAACCATGCCCATATATTGCAGCAGATAAGCTGTACCGTTGATTAATCCTAAGAACAGAATCAAGCGTTTCTTGTTGAAGTTGAAACTGAAGTTCTTTGTTAGCAGCATCACAAAGAGCATCGTTAGAGAAGCAACCAAGAACCTCAAGAAGACAAACGTGTAAGCGTCAATATACTGTAAGCCGATTTTTATGGCTGGGAAAGACGTACCCCATAGAAAGCCAGCTAAAACCGTGAAAAGCACCGCTTTCTTCTTGGTATCCGCCGAGACTTGGTTTCGCAAGAACTTTACCTTTCTTTTCAACTCAGGGCTCAGAACGTTTTTAAGGCTTTTGCCGCAAAACATGGCCTGCACAAAGCTCAACTACATCGGCAATTTACGTTGATATCGCCTATTTGGTTAGTTAAATAAAACGTCACTTAACTTCACTTAGCTAGAAAGTCGAATAGTCATTGGATTTGGGATTAAAATTTAATCTCTTTTCCCCTGCCTCTTCCTAACTTCCTCTTTCTCTATCTACTCCTCTCCTCAAGGAACAAAAGTTGATGCAAGAGATTTATGAAAAGGCTAATTTGACAGTTTTAGATTAATGTCTCAACTACCGGCTGAATTACCAATGAAGAGAATACTGGCAATAACATTCCTGAACTTCTTCATATCTGGAGGGCTAATGCTTGCAATCCCATTATTGCTCTTGGAGAGAAACGTCGATTTAGTTGAGATTGGGCTTGTAATATCCATTTTGCCTATAGTCTTCCTAGTAGCTCGTCTATTGATAGCTCTAGTCGCCGATTTGAGGGGCTGGAATCGATTCTATCTCTTATTGAATTGGCCTGGAAGTCTATTGGCGACTTTCATATATTCTATCGCAAGCTCTACTCCCATGTTTCTTATCGGAAAGATTGTCGAAGCTGTGAAAGAATCTTCTTATTGGGCAGTTAATCGCACTGCAATTTTTTCATTATCGCCTAAACGAGAAGAAAAAGAAGCTACAAGAAATACTGCGGTATTGTTCCTTTCAACTGCCATTGGTAGTGCCGCAGCAGGGCTAGGAATTTCATATTTTGGCTTTTCATTAACGCTTGGCGTTTTTATCGTGGCAGCAGGCCTTATTGGATTTCCAGCTGCATTGCTATGGAAAACTCGTAAACAAGATTTTAGGCTCAACCCTGCTGGAATTAGCGGATTAGTTGATCTAAGAAGCTATGGAAGAAGGTTCTGGTTCGTCTCAATAGCCTTACTGTTTTTTAGTTTGGCATATTATCCGCTGCTAAACTTGCTTCTGCCAGTTTTTATGGCGCAACAACTAGGATATAGTTACATTGCAATTGGGATTGCCTACATGCTGTTCAACGTTATTGCCTCAGCAATTATTTTTAGCACTTTAAGATTTTCACTAGGGATCAAACGTGTCATCTTGCAGAGTGGTATTGCCCTGTTTGCATCAGTTCTTTTGGCCTACTCGAATTTTTACTTTCTCGGTTTATTCTTGGCGTTGGCTGTTGCTGAGGGCCTTGGGATGGGTTTTTTTGAATCCATCATTGCGAAAGCGACTAAAAGTAAACCAAGTGTCTCTGTTGATATAGGATTGCTCCATGTACCTATGAGATTTGCCGAGTTTACTTCTTTGTTGTATGCGGGATTTGTTGCTCAAACCGTCGGATATGCCCCAGTATTTGTTTCTTGTGGAATTTTCTTTACGGTTTTCTCGGGTCTCGCCTTGTACTTAACTAAAAACAAAGGTTTAGGTTAGAGATCATACTCGAAAAGCTGGAGATGGGAGTTTAACCCCCACCAAAGTGGAGATATCATCCGCAACACCCTTTTTGGTGATAATTCCAATAATTTCTGCTGCCTCTGGGGTCTACTGCAAACATGGTACGCCAACGTTTTTATCTGCGCTTTTTAAAACTAGAACATTGAGAGACACTTATGCTCGACGCTGTAACGGAAAACGCCCTCAACTTAGCCAAAGCAATTCTGGCTCTTTTTATTATTGTTGACCCCTTCGGCAACATCCCAATTTTCATGAGTTTAACCGAGAAAATGCCCAAAGAACAGAAGAGAAAAGTTTTCAATACCGCAACCCTCGTAGGTTTTATTCTCCTCTTAGCCTTCGCCTTTGCAGGGCAAGAGATTTTTTCAATTTTTGGAGTGTCCATATTCAGCTTTGAAGTAGCGGGCGGCATTCTACTCTTGATAATAGCCATAAGAATTTTGATTTCGGGTAGCCTTATGGATATGAATGAATCGCCTGAAAGCATTGGTGCGGTTCCTATAGCGATGCCGCTACTTGTTGGGCCAGGAGCCATTACTGCAACAATTTTCAACCTTCAAGCCTACGGTGTCGCTGTGACTGCATTATCGGTCTTTGCGGTTCTTATCTTGACTTGGGCAATTCTCAGATATGTTGATAAAGTTTACATTTTCTTGGGCAAGACTGGAGCGTTGGTAATAGCACGAGTCATGGCGCTGCTGATTGCCGCTATCGCAATCCAATACGTACTTTTCGGCGTAACACACTTCCTCGAAAACATGAAATAAAGAACGCCTTTCACAAAAGTTCCCTCGTTTCCATAGAAGGCTGGTGCCTTGGTTGTAACCCCACAAAAATTGAGATGACACCTGTAACTCCCTCTTTTTCTGTTCGGTCAATTCTTACCTCCTCATTTGCGCTTAACGATGCATGTTCGAATAGTCCCTGCATTAAACATTTCCATTCGCCTACTAGCCGAGAATTTAAATGTCAGCCGCGATTTCTGCGTGCGGGGTGGGATTTGGAACTCGCGCCCACTGACGGAATCTAGCGCACCTCCACTCCTTCTTTTATATATAGTTTAATGAATTGAGTAGTTTCGGTCGCTCAGTGTTAAGCAAAATCTTATATTTTGAACGACTCAAACAATGTGTCTAGGGTGAAAACGTTGAAATTGAAAGATGTAAAAGCCGTTGGCAAAATGTTGATCGTTGGCGTATTGATTGTCGTGATAGCCATCGCTGGAGTTGCTGGCTACTACCTGACGAGACCTCAAACCAAAGTGAAGGAAACGCTCATAATGGGAACAACTGACTCGGTGGAATCGTGTCTGGATCCGGCGCGGGCCTACGATTTCTTCGGTTGGGAAATAATTCAATCCTTAGGTTCTGGACTAGTTGAATACAAACCTGGCGCAACTGGCAGCGTTGAAGACATTGTTCCGGCGCTAGCGACTTCTTGGACCGTGTCAGACGATGGGTTAGAGTGGACCTTCAATCTTAGGCAAGGCGTCAAATATGATGATGGCACGGAGTTTACCGCCGATGATGTTAAGTACACCTTTGATAGAGGAATAGGCATAGCTGATGAAGATGGAGCTTTTGTAGGCATCGGAATTGGCGGCGAAGGAGGCATCATCAAGGATACCACAGTAGAAAGCACATACGTTGTAAAATTCACTCTCAATTATCCATTTGCTGCTTTTCTCTCCCTTCTAACGGGCCAAATGTGCTACATTGTTGATCCAACACATGCTCCAGCAGACGCAGTTGTCGAATACACAGAGGGCAATGCACGAGCCAGTCATCCAATGGGGCTAGGACCATACATGCTTAAGAGCTGGACTAGGGTAGCAGGAAAAGACACTGAAATGCAGCTCGAGGCTAATCCTAACTATTGGAACGCGGGCGAAGGTTATCCAAAGACCAAAAACATTGTGATAAGATTCTACGCAGACTCCACAGGGCTAGCGACGGCGATGACCGCAGGAGATATTGACATCGCATTTAGACAACTCGGAGCCACAGACATCAACACAATGAAAACAAACACCAATCTGCATGTTTGGGAAGGCACTGGGGCATTCATCCAATACTTGGTTCTGCAGGAAAAACGTGCGCCATTTGACAATGTGAAAATTAGACAAGCTATCGGAGCTGCAATAAACAGGACCACAATGGTTGAAACAGTGTTTCTTGGGCAAGCTCAAAAACTGTATAGCCTTATACCAATTGGTATGTTTGGGCACACAGATGCTTTCGAATCTCTTGGCGATCCAGACTACACCAAAACAAGAGAACTTCTAAGTGAGCTTGGATACAACGAGAATAACAAATTGTCGTTCAAACTGTGGTACGAAACTTCTGGGCATTATCCGCAAAGCCCACAGCAAGCAGCTGTACTTAAATCATCCTTAGAGGCAAGCGGAGTGATCAGCGTAACTCTAGAAAGCCGTGACTGGGCAGGCTATAGAACTGCTAGGCAAGATGAGCTAATGGATGCCTACATTCTAGGATGGTATCCAGACTACATTGACCCAGATGACTACATTTATCCGTTCGTACATTCCTCAGGCGGATCATGGCTACACCATAATTACGATAACCCTCAAATGGATCAACTAATTGTGTGGGCTAGAGGAAACACAACTGCAGCTACTAGAGACAGCTTGTACCAACAAATCCAAGACCTCATGGTTGAGGACGCTCCAATAATCCCATTGTACCAAGGCAGTGCCTATGCGGTATCCAAGACTAATGTTAAGGGAATCTACTTGGACATAACGCAGCAGTGGCGCAACTGGCTACTCTACGCCGAAGAGTAACATATAATACCTTATCCCCTTTTTTTTACTATGTCAAATAAGTAGCATGTGAACTAAATGACCCTGCGCACTTACCTCATTTCCCGAATTCTGCTCACAATTCCTATGATATTCATTCTTTTGACCTCCGTGTTTTTGATTATGCGAGTTTTGCCAGGGGATCCGGTTCTGCTGCATTTTGAGAAAATGGAGAACCCTGCGGCGATGGCGGCGATGCGTGTAAGGTTGGGACTTGACAAACCCCTGTGGGCTCAGTATTTTGATTATGTGGTTGGCCTTTTTAGTGGAAACCTTGGCTTGTCCATGCAGGATTATTCGCCTGTGGCGCAACAGATTTTTTCGGCATTTCCTGCAACTTTAGAATTAGCAATTTATTCTATGACAATTGCGGTTCTGATAGGAATATTTCTAGGTGTAGAATCCTCAAAAGCGTACAATAAACCCAAAGATCACATGATAAGAGTGTTCGGAATAGTGACCTATGCTATTCCCGTCTTTTTCCTAGGAATGATTTTTCAAATGATTTTCGGGGTTGGATTACACTGGTTGCCTGTAGGCGGAAGAATCTCCCCAACGATGGAACCAAGAGGATTAATCATACCTCTTTCCCTTCCACCGGGCGGCTTCATTAGTCATTTTTTGCTGTCGTCCTTGGCTGGTCTAATTTTACTAGTCATATACCTTGCTGCAACAAAAACAAAACATAAGAAGCTTAGTCGAAAAGACCTTATCGTCTCTCTCATAATTTTCATAGTGGGCTGGAGCATCTGGACGGGACTTGGTTGGTATTATATATCAATTGGAGAACTCCGCATATCCACCGGCCTATTCACAATCGATAGCCTTCTTGAAGGAAACATTTACAAATTTGTTCTAACTCTAAAGTACCTTTTTTTGCCTTCGTTAACTTTGGGTTTGGTCCTTTGCGGAATATTCATCAGACTCACAAGAAGCAACATGCTTGAAACCTTGAGGCTTGATTTTGTAACGGCAGCCAAGGCAAGAGGATTGAAAGAAAGCACAGTGACTTACAGCTATGCCCTTAGAAACGCGTTCCTTCCTGTACTCACAATGATGGGGCTGCAGTTTGCTATTCTTCTAGCCGGCGCTGTGCTGACCGAAACCACATTCTCTTGGCCGGGTCTCGGAAGATACCTCGTCGACCGCATTAACTTTCGAGACTACACGGCTATTCAAGGAGCGGTGGTCGTCTTCGGCATTTTCGTTTCCCTTGTGAGTTTGGCAATAGACTTGCTTTATGCTTACCTTGACCCAAGAATCCGCTTGTAGGTTTTAGATATGCAGAAACTCAAAATTAAGAAAAGCATGCTTTCACACCTTCTGCCTGGGCTTTCCTCACTGGCAAAAAGGGGCTTAGCGGGTTGGCTAGTAATTCTTGGCGCAATCATAGTGGCAGCAGTTGTTGTAATGACTATGGTTTCACCTTGGATTGTGCCTTATGACCCTTCTAAGATTAATGTTGGGCAACCACTGTTACCTCCGAGTCCCCAGTTTCCTTTTGGAACTGACAATTTGGGTCAAGACATGCTTAGCAGGATCATCTCTGGCGGGGGAATAATGCTTCAAGTCGCTATCTTATCCGTGGTCGTCTGCCTAATGATAGGGGTCCCGCTGGGTTTGTTCTCATCTTACACAGGAGGGGTAATTGACAGGTTTGTCAGTCTCATTATGGACAGTGTCTACGCGTTTCCGGGATTGATTCTAGCCATTGCAATCGCGTTGGTCTTGGGAAGGGGCGTCATTAATATGGCGCTTTCCATTGCGGTGGTGTACGTTCCCTCCTACTTCAGGGTAATTCGCAGTCAAGTGCTCAGCATAAAAGAGGTGCCTTATGTTGAAGCAGCCAACGCAGCTGGCGCCAGAAAGCGCACGATTCTTTCACGCTACATTCTGCCGAACGTTGTTCCCTCAATTGCTGTGGTTGCTACGGTAAATTTTGCTGACGCTATACTCACGGCTGCGGGTCTAACTTTCATCGGTATGGGGGTTTCAGTGGACGTTCCAGATTGGGGTTGGGATTTGGCAAACGGACGAAACTTTCTGCTGAGTGGAGCTTGGTGGGTCATAACCTTTCCAGGCTTGATGATAATCCTTCTGGCTTTGGGGTTCACTTTAATGGGCGAGGGCCTGAGCGAACTGTCGAACCCGAGGCTGGAACAGTGAGGTGAAATGAGCACTATGGAGCGACCGTTGATGACCGTTGACGCATTAACCGTGGAATACTGGACGAGAAAAGGGAAAATCCGTGCAGTTGATAACATGTCTTTTTCTCTGGAAAAGGCTGAAACACTTGGTGTCGTAGGAGAGTCTGGCTCAGGAAAATCTACATTAGGCTTGTCATTGATAGACCTCGTTCCTTTCCCTGGGAGAATAATAAAAGGCAATATACTTCTTAAGGGTAAAGAGGTTTTGAAGCTTCGAAAGGATGATTTGCGCAACTTAAGAGGAAAAGAAATCTGTTACGTATTCCAAGATCCAATGACCTCTTTGAACCCTGTCAAAAAAATTGGAGCTCACTTTGTTGAATTGATCCGGACTCACGAACCTCAAGTAACCAAGCAAGAGGCGCTTAAGCGCGCTAAGAAACTGCTCAGGGATGTGGGAATACGGCCTGAACGAGTGAACGATTATCCCCATCAGCTCAGCGGCGGAATGAGACAGAGAGTAATGATAG
>Ga0315537_1001874_pt1 | contig 16325 bp, 14 predicted proteins | sample SalMarSW160270MG_FD_203091 | JGI IMG/M metagenome (GOLD analysis project Ga0315537, IMG submission 203091) | Salt marsh sediment microbial communities from the Plum Island Ecosystem LTER, Massachusetts, United States - Salt Marsh Sediment SW1602-70 ... | reverse complement strand
ACATACGGCCGGCTTCGCGGGGTGCCCGTCTCGGCGCTGGCAGACGGCCGCGAATAGCTCCTGGGAGGGAGCCATGTCTGCAAGCAGATCTACCCGTGTGTCAAATCGGTTGCCGCTGGGACTCGCCGCCGGGCTCGTGGCAATTGTGGCTGCGGTGGCGCTGGTCTCTGGAGCCCTCCGCACATCTCCCGACGTGGGAGCGAGCGAGTCGACCGGGCCCAGCGGATCCGTGGCGGTCCCCAGCGAATCTGTGGCGGTTCCTACCGCATCGGTGGCAATGCCCACCAGCAGTCCGTCGCTGCCGTCGACAGGAATGGTCATAGCCAACGTCCAGGCCATTCCCTTTGCCGGGACTGGCAACCCCGTCAGCGTCATCGCGACGATCGAGAACAGGACCGGTGCGGACGACAGGCTCTTGGGCGCTTCCTCTCCGATCGCCGCAACCGGCGGACTATACGCGACATGCGGATGCACGCCGGGCTCAACGGATCCGAGCGGCCTGGGCAACAAGAGCCTGATGCCCTGGAACCTAATCCGGGCCGGGGAGACTCTCCAGCTCAGGACAGGGGATGGAGAGATCATTCTCAACGGCCTCGCCGAGCCCCTCGTGGCGGGCGAGCAGCTTGAAGTGACGTTCGAGTTTGAAGACGCCGCCCCGGTGACCGTTACGGTGCCAGTCGTCTCAAGCACCGACTAGGCGACTCGACGCCGGCGTCCCCGCTGCGTGCGGAAGGCCCGGCTCGAGGCGCCTGAATGTAGGGAATGGTGGACCTCGTCCGACAGAAGGCGAACCGCCCGAGTGGGATGGTGCGCTGCTCGCTGGCCCTGCCATGTCGCCGTTGACGTCGAGCGCTGGTGGTCACTAGACTGAACAGACGAGCTATTTGCGGAGGGTGGAGGGCGGCGCGTGGCGGACTTCGAACGGGCATCCGAGATTGATGCGAAGCCGCTGACGGCGATCCAGGTGCGAACCTTCGACGACGACTCCCGTCGCTTCGCCGGGATGGCCTCCGGCGGCCCGCCTGGCTACGACTCGCCCGAGTGGCAGGTGGCGATGATGCGCAAGGCCATCTACTACAAGATCACAGAGGCCGGCGAGATCATCGGCGGCATGATCGTTCTGCCGCGCCCGCACGGGGAGTACAACCTGGGCCGCATCTACGTGGCGCCAGAATGGCAAGGGAAGGGCATCGGACGCACGGCGATCGAGTTCCTGCATCGGTCGTTCAGCGACGCAAGGCTGTGGACGCTCGAGACGCCGGCCTGGGCTGTTCGCAACTTCCATCTGTACGAAGCACTTGGCTATCGAAAGGTGGGCCAACGCACAAGTGAGGGATTGACCGAGTATCTGTATGAACGGCGCACGCCGCCCGCCAGATAGGCAGAAGCTCCGGTGATCTGGTCGAGTCCAGCCCGCCGAGGGCCGGAGTCAGGGGACGCGCAGAACGCGCAGGGGGTCCCGGGTTGCGGCCACGGCGGCCGGCAGCGCCGACGAACAGACGAGCGCGATGACGGTCAGTACGCCAACGGAGACGGGGAATCGCATGTCGGGCCAGTAGCCGAGTGTCGACGCGAGGTAGGCCGTGCCCGCCGCCGTCCCGAGGGCGGCGCCGATGAGCGAGGGCCATAGCGTCGTCAGCACCACCAGGATAGTGAGCTGGCGTTGCGATGCCCCCAGAGCCCGGCGACGGCCGAAATCGCGCCGGCTGGCGACGGTTCCGGTGAACACCACGATGCAGGCCAAGGCGGTCGCTGCGGCGAGGATGACGACGACCAGCTGACGGTCGCGTCGCGCCACCTCGTCGCGAACCGCCTCCCTGGCATCGAGGAGACTCTGACTGCGCTCCACGGTCGCGCTCCCGCTAGTGCCGAGTCCTGCCATCGCCTTGAGGTTCGCGGTGATCGCGTCAACCCACCCGGCGTCGCTCGCCGCGACGATGATCCGGTCGAGGAGCAGGCTGTCATCGACGCTCGGAATGAGGACGAAGGAGTTGAGATCGGTGAGCGGGCTGTCGGCCTCAAACCACCCGACGACCGGCGTCGCCCCAGGGTCCAGAAGCGAGTAGGCGCCAGCCAGACCGACCCTGGCAGCGCTGGCCTCCGACACGTAGGCCCCCACGCCACTCTGCGCGGCGGCGCCGAAGCGAACCGGGGCCCTGACAGCTCGGTACTCGCGGGCCGGGGTTGGGCTTCCGCCGGTGCCCCGGGTTCGGACGTCGAAGACGGGTCCGAGGCCCACGACCCACTGCACGCCGCTCATCCGGGCGATCCGATCAACTGCCGCTGCGGGGATCACGGTGCCGGGTTCGGTGCCGACGAGAGTCATGACGGTCGCTCCGGTATCGTCGATCCGGCCCATGATCGCGGCCTGAGACACGACGCTGCTGCCGGCGGTCCCCAATACGAGCGCCGGCACGGCCATGGCCAGGATGAGAACGAGGCCAGACACGACCCGCGTCGTGGAGGCGATCCGGGCGGACTCTGGCGCAAGCCGCCACCACCAGCGGTTCACAGCCTGTAGACCCGATCGCATCGAGCGGCCAGCGCCTCGTCGTGGGTCACGATGACGACGGCCGAGCCCGCGCGAGCTTGCTCAAGGAGGGTCGCTTCGACCACGGCGGCGTTGGCTCTGTCCAGGTTGCCGGTCGGCTCGTCGGCCAGGACGATGGCCGGGTTGCCGAGCAGCGCTCGGCAGAGAGCGACCCGCTGTTGTTGCCCGCCCGAAAGGTCGTTTGCCCGTCGTTTGCCCTCGACGCCCACGTCGAGCTTGTCGAGGAGGAGCCTGGCACGATCTGTCGCGGCCCTGCGTGATTCGCCGCGATAGATCGAACCCTCCACGACGTTGTCGAGGATCGAGCGCCGGGGATCCAGGATGGCGTCCTGAAAGACGAAGCCGATCAGGCTGGACCGCAAGTCCGAGCGTGCTCCGTCGCCCATGTGGTCAACGCTGGCACCGCCAAGGCGCAGGCCGCCGGACCAGGGCTTGACCAGCGTTCCGAGGACGTACAGCAGCGTCGACTTGCCGCTCCCGGACGGTCCCACGATCGCAGCGATCTCGCCCGCGGCAACGGAGCCGCTCCAACCCTTAATCACCGGCTGGCCGCGACGGTAGCCGAACGTCAGGTCGGTCGCCTCGATCATGATGTTGGCGGCGACGGCAACCGGATGATCGAGCCCGCTTCGAGCCCCTCCACGACCGCGAAACCGTTCGCCTCGGCGACGACCGTGACGGGGCGGATCGACCCGTCGGCCATGGTCACCGCCGAGCCGCCGGACGGCTGCACCGCGAGGGCTGAGGTGGGCACGACCGGACCCGACGTTTCCGGAACGAGCACGATGAAGCCTCTTAGCGCCGTCTCGCCCTCCACGGACACAAGGCCGCAGTCGGTCCCGCACAGCGTCCCGCCTACCGTAGCGGTGTAGCTGCCGGGGATCCCGGTGATCGCCGGCTCGAAGGTTCCAAGCGTTCCGGTCCAGGTGCCGCCGTCAGGGGCGCCGATGGAGATGGTGTCCCCTGAACCAAGGCTCGCCCGCAGCGAGGCCGTGACAGTCACGGAGAAGTCGGGTGCAGAGCCGAGGACTCTCACGAGATCGCCTCCCTGCCCCACGAGATCGCCGACCTTGGGAACGAGCGCCATTCGTGCGGGGAGGCTGTCGATGAAGACCAGCGCGCCGGCATCGACTATGCCGCTCTGCGAGGCGCCTATCGACTTCTGCCAGAGCTTAGTGGCGGCCGTCGTGGACGCTCGGAAGCGCCCGTCGATGGCGCCTTTGTAGAGGCCTTGCGCCGCCAGGAGCTGCTGAAGCTGGGCCACGTCCGGCCCGTCGATCCCGGACGCCAGCGTCCGAAACATCGGGACTGATCCAGTGGCGACGACGACCGGCCTCAAATCGATGGTCGCGATGACTGTCCCGCTGGCTACCTCGTCGCCGTCTGCAAGAAGGACAGAGGTTAGCGTCCCGGAACGTCCCGCATGCAGGGTTCGGGTCGTCGACCAGGAGGCCGACACCGGGACGTCGACGCTGCTGCCAACAGTCCCGTTTTCGACCGTGTATGTGATCGGGTCGTGCGACTGAAGCGGCAGCGACGGTGGGACGACGGCGTTGGTGCCGGCCCAGTATCCAAGCCCCGCGACGGCGACCAGCACTGCCGCCGATAGCACGATCCCCGCGGCCCGACGAATAGGTGCGGTGGCTACCATCGCATCGTGAAGAACTCAAGGCTGCACTTCGCCTTGGCCTCGTCGTACTGACCCTGGGTCCAGTGGTCCACGTCTACACCATCGATCGGCATCCAGGGACCCTTCTTCGGGTTCGCGTAGTAGCTAGCCACGAAGACCTCGACCGACGGCGGAGGGTCAGGGCGGTATCCGAGACCGATCAGGCATTGGTACTCGCCGACCCAGCGGTCGTAGATCTCGCGTATCTCAGCTTGCGTCAGGGGCGGGGGCGTCGGCCGCAGGGCCTCGCACTCAGCCCGGGCCGCGTGGGCGACCTCGACGTCGATGCCCCTGGTGTCGAGATACCACAAGTACGCCGGGGACTCACCGGGCGAAACGGACGAAGTGCCCCTGATCTGGTAGCCAGCGTCCAGCATGCACTGGTCATACGCGGACAGATCGCCGGTTGGGATGAACACTTGGCCCGAGGAGGCCGGGGTCCCGCCGCAGGAGCCTGCGGCGCACGCCAACAGCACGGCCGCGGCACCCGCGAGCGATCGCCGTAACGTCAGGCGTCGAAACCTGACCCTGTCCTCCGGCGTGGGGAACGCTGGAGACTGCTCTAGCATCAACGACCCTCTCCCCGCGCCCAGCCTGGGCATCGAGCCCTCAGCCTAGGCGCATTGTCTTCGGAACGTCAACCGCGACGGTTCCGGGCAGCTTGCGACCACATGAGATGTCGGATGGGGCGCTGTGGACAATCCCAACTCCGATTGGGATGGGCTCTGCCTGAGACCCTTCAGGGTCTTTCCGCTCGCGTCTAGTTGCAGTAGGGATAGGTCTGGTCGAAGTCAAGCAGGTTGGATGACCAAGCGAGCCAGTCTCCCCCGCCGTACTCGCCGGGGTTGGTCTCCACGCGCCAGCTGCTGCTGTACCCGTAGTCGTACTCGTACCAGCTGGCCGGCGGGATGAAGGCGCCCGATCCCTCCTACCTGTGATGTAGGCCGAAAGGGTCGCGGGTCGATTGGGAGCCCTACCTACGCGCCATGGCCTATGGGTCGCTAGCGCGAGGCGTCACTGTGGCAGCCCTTGGGCGGTGAAGAACTCAAGGGTGCACTTCGCCTTGGCCTCATCGTACTGCCCCTGGGTCCAGTGGTCGGTGTCGATGCCGTCGATTGGCATCCACGGACTCTTGTGGTTGCCGGCGTTGTAGCTTGCGACAAAGACCTCGACCGACGGCGGGGGATCGGGATGGTATCCGAGACTAACGAGGCATTGATACTCGCCCACCCAGCGGTGGTAGATCTCACGTATCTCGGCGTCCGTGAGCATCCGGGGTGACGGCTGTAGGGCCTGGCATTCGTGGCTGCGCGCAAGGACCTCTTGGGGATCCTTGCCCCTCATGTCAATAGTCATGTCGTATCCAGGAGGCTCCCCGGGGGCAGTAGAGTGAACCGCGATGATCTGCCACCCCGCATCGACCATGCATCGGTAGAACGCGCTCAGATTGTCGGTGGGTATCGAGACCGCGCCCGAGGCGCTCGGACTACCACCGGCCGACGGGGCGCCCGCGCCCCCCCAGCTGCAGGCCGCGGCCGTACACAGTAGCAGCGTGGCTGCTGTGCCCGCGAGCGATCGCCGTAACGTCAGGCGTCGAAACCTGACCCGAGCCTCCGGTGTGGGGAACGCTGGAGACTGCTCTAGCATCCGCGACGCTCTTTCCGCGACCCTCTTCCCGCGCACAGCCTGGGCATCGAGCCCTCAGCCTAGGCGCATTCTCTCCGGAACGTCAACCGCGGACGGTCTCGGTGGACAGCCAAACCCCGATAGCGCGAGCCCCGCCCTGGAAGTGGTCTCCACGAGCGGGGCCCTTGTTTGAGACGCCCTCAAGTCTGGAGTCCTTCTGCGTCGAAGAACTCCAGGGTGCACTTCGCCTTGGCCTCGTCGTACTGACCCTGGGTCCAGTGGTCCACGTCTACACCGTCGATCGGCATCCAGGGGCCGGTCTTCCATGTGGCCAGGAACGCCTCGAACGACGGTGGAGGATCAGGCTGATATCCGAGACCCACCATGCAGTGGTACTCGTCGACCCAGCGGTCGTAGATCTCACGGATCTCGGCGTTGGTCAGTGGGCGAGATGACGGCCTCAGCCCGTCGCATTCCGCAAGGAGAGCCTTGATCTCGTCGGGGCTCTTGCCGTCGTTGTCCCGCGTGAACTCGTATCCCGGTCCGCCCGCACCTGGGCCGGCCGAGCGAATCGCGACCAGACGCCACCCGTTGGCGATCATGCACTGGGCGAATGCATCCAGATTGCCGGTTGGGATGGAGACCGCGCCCGGCGTGGTGGCGGCGCTGGTGGCCCACTCGCTTGGCGTGCCACCGCTGGCGTTGCAGGCGAACGCTGTGCATACCAGCGCAATCATGGCGCCACTCGCCAGCAGCCGCCGCGTGTTCGGTCGGCCATGCGCGGGCCCGGCCGCGTGCGTGTGCCGGGAAGCGACGTCAGGCGCGTCCACCATACAAGCATCCCCCTGGGGCAACGCATCGGACCATGTCGATGGCACGCCAGACTAGAGACTCCGTCGCCTGGCCGTCAAGGCGAGGTCACCTGGAGGATATGGTGGACCTCGCCCGACTGACGGCGAACCGGCCGGCCGGGACCGTTCGGCGTCTGCTCGTCCTGCGCAGCCTTCGCTAGGCCAGTGCTGCGGTAGCCTCCTGCGATGCGCTCACGAGCCCAGCGTGTCTTGCCCAGGGCGGGGAGACCGCGCGAACCCATCATGTGGCGAGCTCCAACTCAACCACGCGCGCTGCCACGTCCATGGCATGCTTGTCGTGCGAGGCAACCAACAGGCCACGGCCGCGATCGGCCAAACTGCGCAGGATCCCAATGACCTCGTCCGCTGTCCGTCGATCGAGGTTGGCGGTAGGCTCGTCCACGAGCAGGAGCGCTGGATCGCCGAAGAGGGCACGCGCTATAGCCACGCGCTGCTGCTCGCCGCCCGACAGGTGGGCGGGGAAGTGACGCGCGCGAGCGCCGACCCCCAGCTCCTCCAGCAACTGAGCCGTGCGCGGGCCGCCGCCCCGCCGCCCCAAAGGTACGCCCGCGACGGCGACGTTCTCTGCCGCGGTGAGCGTCTCGATGAGGGCCGAGTTCTGGAAGACGATCCCGATGGAACTCCCCCTCAGGCGGGCGAGCGCGTCCGGGTTCAGCCCTCCGATCTCGGTACCCGACCAACGTATGGAGCCCGCGGTTGGGCGCAGGAGGCCGGCGGCTATGTTGATGAGGGTCGTCTTGCCCGAGCCCGAGCGTCCAGCCACAACCACCAACTCACCTGCGGCCACATCCAGATCGATCCCATGCAGCACCGGCACCGGCAAGCCGTGATCTCGACCCGGGTAGGTCATGACGATCGAGCGCAGCTCAACCAAGGCGACACCGTCTGCGTCCAATCCCCGGCGCTCCCCCCTGATCAGCCTCTCGGGCGACATCAGCAGTCCCTCATTCTGATCCCAGCCAGGCTGCCCCAAGCTAGCGCGGTCAGGAAGGCGAGCATGCCGGCCAGCGCAGCCACGGCTGCGACCGGTGCAGTTGATCCTGCGATAGGACCCGAGGTAAGAGCAGCGATACAGAAAGCCAGGCTGGCACAGGGCAGAGCGATCAAGAGTCTGGTCCAGGCTAGGAGGCGTCCTATCTGGCGCGGGCGCCACCCGCACGCCGCGAGCACGCGCAGTTCCCTCCGCCTGGTTTCCAGATCGGCTTGCAGGGCGAGCAAGGCGAACCCAAGAGTCGATAGCCCGACGATTCCCAAGAGAGCAAGCTGGTAGACCTGCAGACGAGCTGAGACCGCTGAGCCCAGAGCCGTTGGCCCGACGGCAGCCCCGACTACGACGATAACTGCCGCGGCAGGTGCGATGGCCGCCGCCGCCGTAGCCAAGCCGACGATAATCACCAGTGAGCGCATGGGCCGGGCAACTAGCGATCTCAGGGCGTAGGCGCGTATGTTGGTAACTGTCATGTGTAGGCGGTGAGGCGGCGGAACGAAGTCGCCCGTGGCCAGCTCGCTGGCGCGAGGACGCACTGTCAGGGCGGCGGCGAGCCCGGCTAGCGTGAGCAGGGCACCGCCTCCAATCGCGACGACGAGCCCAGCATAACCATTGCCGAAGGGTATCCAGGCAAGTGCACCGGCTCCCATAACCGCCAGCCCCGCAGCCAGAGACTCGGCGACCTGCCAGCGAAGGACCTGCGCGCCATGCCAGCCCAGCGCGTACATCGTGGCAGCATCGCGCCTGCGAACGGACGCCTGGAGGACCTGCATCCCAATCGCGACAACCGCAGCCCCGAAGAGCGCCAGCAGCACCAAGGCAAGGTTCGTGTCACCAAGCACGCGCTCGACCCGCGGAGCCGCGCCCAGGGTGGTCCAGTGTTGCTCCACCCAACCCAGGTCCGCGGGCGGTGTGCCGCTCGTGTCGTAGGCCGGCACGTATACGTCCACTGTCTGGGGAGAAGACCCGGCCACGACCACGACGTCAAGTCCCATGGCTGCAATCTCGCCTGCAATCCTTTTGACCTCGGCGAGCGAGGCGGGCCCGTAGTCGGTGATGTCGGCTACGCGGACGCGAATGGCATCAATCGGAGTCTCGCCTCGTAGCAGCTCCGCTGCGTGGATGTCTACGATACCCATGGGAGGCATCTGGAGGAGGCCGGTTGGATTGAGCGTTGGGTTCATGGGCTTGCGCGTAACCGGTTGGCCGCTCGGGTTGGCGACAAGTGTGGTGTCGGGCGGGTCGTATGCGCCGTACGGAACGTAGTTGAGGGGGTCGTGTGGCAGGTCCAGTGAGGCCAGGTCGTATTCGGCGATGGGGGCCAATATGTACGGCGGGTCCAGGAGACCCTGCCCAACGAACCCCTGGGCGGCGGGTGCAACAACTGTCTCAAGCGACCGGTATGACTGCTCAGTGCCTGTCTGCGACTGTTGGGGGCCTCCCTGAGGCTCAGTGGGCGCCGAGGTCGCCCCCGGCCCGCCCGGAGGAACCGTGCCGAGCGGCGAAATCCAGAAGGCGACAGTAGCAGCGCCGTCAGGGGTGGCGGTGGCCGTGTAAGTGGGGCGGTCGGTAATGCTGGATGTGAACACCGAGGAGCCCTGAGCCATCCCGCTCTCGCCCACGCCTTCGGGCACGGTGGTCCCGGGCCAGGGCACCATGTAGCCCGTGACACGGAAGGCACGAATGCCGGATGCGTCAACGGTGCTGGTTCCTATCGGAGTCAGGATGGGACCGGCTGCCTCTTCAGCTCGGGCCAGCGCCAGCTCGGTGTTGGAAGTGTCGATAGCCACGCCGATCGGATGCCCAACCTGGCTGACGTTGATGGAGACCTTCACGTGCGAGTAGGCTGTGGAACTGACCAGGATGGGCAGCACGGGGCGTTCCTGCTCTGCTTCGTTCCCCTGCTTGAGAAAGCCGATCTGGTCTCGCTGGAGAGCGTAGTCCCTAAGCACGATGCTGGGATCGGCATTGCCGGCCGTAAGGTTGTCGCGATCCTGCAACTGGACGAGCGGATCGAAGAAGGCGCCTTGGTCGCCGAGGAGTGCTTTCTCAGCTGCTGGGTCGACCGCAAGGATCGGGCTCTGCACAGGCGGCAGGAAATGCGTGCTTGCCAGTTGGGCGATCGGATCGTATCCGGGAACACTGGACAGGCCAACGTTGCCGTAGTCACTGAGCGCGATTGGATGCCCGTCCGCCTTCACGCTCGACTGGAGCAGGACGCGGAACTGATCCTTGTAGACGAGGCGCTCGCTAAGGCCGTCGTTCACCGAGACTGTCATGCTTACTGAGTAGAGGGTCGTTTCAGCTGGAGACCGAGGGATCGTGATTGTGGGGCCCATGGTGGTAGTGGTCATGAGCCCAACCCAGGCAATGGGCGCTGCGATCTCGACACCCCTAATGGCCCGGATCCCTTCGAGTTGCGCTTGGCTCATCCCGCCCTTGGCAGCAAGCGAGACGAAGTTGGGTTCAACGAGGCCATTCGTGCGCTCCAGGTCGAGGGTGGCGCCCCTGGGGCGGACTAGGATGTCGTACGCACCACGCCAGTGGGCGTTGATCTCGATGTCCAAACGGACCTGCGCAGCGAGACCCACTTGCGACGCGGCGACCCCGATGGCCGCGACCGCTGCCACGGCCATCGAGACCGTCCGATGTCGGAGTACGCGTACAGGCGCCGATGGAAGGGAGCTACCCTTCCTGCCGACACGCTGAATCACGTGCATCCTCACTGGCGACCGCTAACAGGGGGTGCCGCCCTGTTCAGTCGCGTAGCTGTACTTCGTGGCCCAGTTCTGGTTGTAATCGGACACCGACAGCTTCTGCTGGAACTCAGTCACGTGGCAGGGCCTGAAAGCTTTCGAGAGGTATTGGCTCGTCGAGTATGTTAGCTTCCTTCCCCGGTACTGCGAAAGCAGCTCACCAGAGGGGTTGGCAGGAGCCTAGGGCAGAAGATCCCGGAACTCGAGGAAGCCCTGGGCACCGAGGGTGTTGATGACGTCAATGGCGATCGCGCGCGCCTCTGGGTCTTCGCTCCGCATGACCTGATCCAGCGTGGCGCGAAGCTCGGTCGCAGCGATATGCGGCAGGGCCTTCCACTCATCACCGGCCACAAGCAGCTGAACCACGCGGGCCGCCCCATGGGGCATTGTCGGCGCGATCCGGCTCGCGAAGCCAGCTGCTCCCTGCCCATTCTCAGTGGCGCCGCCTGTCTTCTCCAGGGCGGGGAGGAGGATCCTGTCAAGCACGTCGCGGTCGGCGCCCGCGTCCGCTGAGATCCAGCTAATCGCCTTTAGCTCGTCGAGGTCAGCGTCTGGAGTGGCAGAACGCGCCCGCTCCTCCAAGAATGCCCGAGCGCTTGCCCGCGCGTCTTCGGGGACTTGAGCGTCCGCTGCTTGCTCGGCAATCCAGCGGGTGACCCTCGCTCTTGTCCAGCCAGCTGCCCGAGCATAGAACTCATGCAACCACTGACCCTCCAGCTCCGGCGAGAGTCCGAGGATGTGTGCTAGCGCGACGTGGATGCCAAGGGCCTCGTCGTCGTCTCGCGGCCGCCCGTGGTGCTCCTCGGGTCGCGGGACGAGCGCCGCTACAGCCAGTTGGTACTGTGGCGCCAGCACCACTGCGATGTCGCGATAGAAGCGCGAGTACAGGAGATACGCAGACCAGGTAGCGTCGCGCGCTGGGTTCGGTACGTCGGGCCCGAACAGCAACTCCAGCCACTCAGCTTGATGTGCGGCATCACGAGCGAGCAGCCATGGCAGGCGGAGACCGACTGCCGCCCTGACGGACCGAGACACATCGCGCGAGACAGCCGTGCGAAGTGAGGCCGACAAGTCCTCGACCTCGCTCTCGCGGCTGGCGCGGCGCGCCGCAAGCAACAGTTCGATGCCTGCAGTCGCCGCCTCGCCGCGGATGCTGTTGAGGGCGAGCATCCCGACGTCGTATCCGTTCGAGGCATCGCGTTGCTCCGACGCGGGCGACGGATCCGCATCCGAAAGCAGTCTCGTGACCAGCTCCGCGGCTGCATGCATGGCCGATTCGTCCAGCAGGTTCTCGTTCGCAGCGAAGGTGATCGTTCCCGCGACATTCCGCTTGACCTCGTGGTCCCAATCTTCCCTGTTGTCTTCTCCTCGCAACTCATGGCCGATAGCCAGTAGGAACGAGACACCGTGGACTCGATCCTCGATGTCACCCTTGCGTAGCGCGCGTTCGATAGTGCTCGTTAGCTGGGCTAAGACCACGCTGGGCAGGCGCGCGAACTCGGTGTGTAACCCCTCGAACTCCGGAAGACGCCGGAGCACCACTGCCGCCAGCACGCGGCCGAGACCTTCGAGGGATGGGCTCGGGAACCCGCTTGGGTGGGGCGGTTGCCAGGTCCGTGCCCGCTCAAGGACCGCGCCGGGCTCAGCACGGGCGAGATCCTCTTCAGTGAACGGGCTCGTTGGCCCGACCCACTCTGCGGTGGGCTCGGGCAGCAGATCGTCGTCTATCGCCTCTAGCGGTCCGTGCGACGAGACCCACTCAGATGGCAGTTCCTCGTGGATCTTGTACAGCAGCGCGGATCGCCAGCCGCGGCGGACCTCCTCCGGATCGAACTCGATGTGCCAACCCTCCGCGACAATCGAGGCCCCCTCGGCGCGGGCGGCATACTCAAGAAGCGCATCGCGAGCCGCCGGCGAAGAGCACGCCCAGAGCACACCAAGTGCACGCCGATACTCATGGCGCGTCGCTTTGCCGTTGTCCCAACGCCCCGGATCGCCAAGAAGCGCATCGCCGGATTCCAGGAGGTCCGGGCGGTCCGCGATTGCCGCGAGCGCGATTCGAGCGAAGACGCGATGACGATCAGCGAGCAGCTCGTCGGTGTGGACGCGCGCAACGTCGAGGGGCGCAAGCACCAACGAGCGGTACAGCGCGTTGGCTAGCAACCAGGCCAAGTTGACGCCGTAGCGAGGGCGTGCGTCTATGTTTCGAAGCCATAGCGTCGGGTACCGCTGGACCCCCCGATCCCGGCGGGCGAGTTGTCGCAGGCATGAGCGGAGCCCGGGAACAACCTCACCGCCGGTCCTGGCGACAACCTCCAACGGGCCGCCCAGGACCTGCTCGATGTGCCATGCGAGATCGCGAGGACTGGATAATGCCGGGCGGACGACCGCGAGGAGCAGATTGGCGGCTTCGCGTGCGAAACCCGCGTCGGCGAGACGCTTCGCCAGAGAGCCGGCTTCGCGAGACGCGTACTCGACCGCCAGGGGGGTCGCCAATGCCCTCGAAATGGGGTGTACCAGCCCAGCTGCAGAAGCCGGGGGGAGCGCATTGGCGATCTCAACCACAAGGGCGATGGCCCGAGGATTGTCCGTACTCAGGGTGCCCTTCGCCAGATGTGAAACGAGGTGCGGTTCGGTCGCGGCCACCCTCTTGAGGAAGACGCCCTGCGGCCATCCTGGAGCTTGGACATAGCCGCCGCCCACGTCGAGCAATCGCGGCGGCGAGACGAGTAGACCCCGGACGTTGGCAAGGGGGCGAAGCCACGTTTCTCCGGCGCGCTCAAAGAAATACGCGTACTGAGATTGGGTCGCGAGCAGGGCCGCGACGCGTTGAGCATCGGTGTCGGTCGGCTGCTGGAGGGCAAGGAGCCTGTCCACTTCGCGGATGCTTTCGAAATAGGGAGCGACGGCTGCGAGGAGGACCGCCGTCAGCTCGTCCACGAGTCGGCGTGTCTCATCCGCTGTTGGGAACTGTCGATCCCGGTTCCGAATGCGGTGCGCGAGCCCAGAACCACGCGCCGACAGGTTGGTCCAGCGATCGATTGAGGGATCCGGCACGAAACCTGCACGGGCGCGGTCGCTCTGCTGCAGCAGAGCGCGCGCTCCTTCGCCAGCGCGCACAGATGCCTGCTCATGTTCCTCAACGAGCCGCCGTAACTCGATCAACGCCTGGCCGTTCGGTGGGTCGACGCGAACGTCGGCTGGCCATGCTTCGCTGAGCGCGTCCAGTCGCTGCCTGTACTGAAGATGTTCGTGGGTCAGCTGCATGCCGAGCGCACCGGGAAGGGCCGCGAGAATCTCGCGTGTCAAGTGAGCAGCCAGCACGGTGTCCACAGCGTTCTCGCTGCGTGCCAACTCAAGTAATCGGGTGTAGCTGGCTGAGACCTTGGGCGCGACAGCGCTTGCCTCCCGCTGCGTCAACTCGCGCAGGACTTCCCGCTCGGCGTCTGTCAGCCGCAGCGGCGGTGCGAGGGAGAAGGGACGTTCGTCCATGCCGCTCCTCATGGAGGCCTCAGTGGAGGGTTGCGGCCACCTGGGGCGCAATGCCGAATCTGAGGCGCGGAATCCCGGCCGGTCATGGTCACCCCTCCGGTGGCCCTTACAGCATGACACAGGCCGATTTCGGGACTGAACTCCGGTCGACGGCGGCCTTGGCGAGTCTCGTTGCGAGTCGAACATATATATGGTATATATCGCCCATGACGAGCGAACCTCCGGATAACCGATACCGTCGCCGCTTCTTGGTCGAGTTCACCCCGGCCGAGTCCGATCTGGCCGACCGGATGGGGTCCGTTCACGGCTCCAAGCGGCGGGCGATCGTGAACGGTCTGCAGCTGCTGGACAGCGGCGAGGTTGATGCCCTTCGGGCGCAAGTAGCCGCCTTGGAGAAGGAGCGGGACACCGCCAAGGCCTCGGCTACCAAGGCGAGCGAAGGGCTGGCGACTGCCAAGGAGAGGGCGGCGGGCGCCAAGGAGGCGGCGGGGGATCTCCGGGCCGAACGGGCCGCTCATGCCAAGACCAGGAGCGACCTGGCACAGACTCAGCAGGAGATAGCTTCCGTTCGGCAGGCACTGGCGAACGCACAGGCTGAGTTGCAGAGGTACGCGGCGGCCCTGCCGACGATGGCCTACTGCCCTGACTGTCAGAAGTACGTGCCGCGCTCCGAGTGGGCCGAGCAGGCGGCCGAAGGCGGCGTGGTGCACGTCTATCACTCGAAGCACGACTACCGGCCCAAGGGCTCGATCACGAAGTATCCGAGCGTCCTGTTCTGGCGCGGAGGCGCCGGACGATGACCGGTGAGCTGGCCAGGGCGCCGAACCTGTTCGAGTCGCTGCCGGGCGGCCTGATCTTCATCTTGGCCCTGCTACTGATCTGGGCCTCGGGCGCGTTCCGCGATCTGGTCCCCGCAGTTGCGCCGGCTCGGCAGCCCACCGTCAGACTCGGCAGGCCCAGCCTCGTCGCCATGTCGCCCGCGGACGCCGCAGATGCGGCCCGGCTTCTCGGATCGAGCGTGGCGGCGCAGGTGGCAGAGTGGCGGCAGCCATGAACGCCCCAGGGGTTCGGGTCGCGAGCTACGCCCGGATCTCCACGGACGAGATCAACCAGCCGTATTCGCTGGGTGCCCAGCGCGATCGATTGGATGCCTTCGCGGCCAGCCAGGATGGCTGGCAGGTTGTCGAGCGTTTCGAGGATCGCGCCTCGGGCAAGAACCTGGGTCGCCCCGGCCTGGCTGCCCTTCGGGCGGCCGCGTCCCGGCGTGAGTTCGACGTGCTGTTGGTCTACCGGGTCGATCGTCTCTCGCGGAACACCGGTCATCTCGGCGCGCTGATCGAGGAGCTGGACGCGGCAGGCGTGGTGTTCCGATCCGCTACCGAGCCCTTCGACACCGGGACCCCGGCCGGCCGAATGATGATGCAGATGCTCGGCGTCTTCGCCGAGTTCGAGCGGGCGAGCATCGTCGAGCGGATCGGCGTCGGGATGGAGCGCAAGGCCAAGCTGGGCGGGTGGACGGTGGGCGCTTATCCAGTCGGCTACCGCAAGCTCGACGGTCAGGCCGGGCTCGCGGTCGATCCGGCTACCGCGCCGATCGTGCGCGAGATCTTCGAGCGCTACACGGTCGATCGGGCCGGCAGCGCCGAGATCGCGGCCAGGCTCAACGAGCGGGGTCTCCGGACCCGCTACGGCCGGCACTGGTCTCGCAATGCCGTCCTCGACGTGCTTCGCAACCGGGCCTACCTGGGCGAAGTGCCGTTCCGCGGCGTCTGGTACAAGGGGCGGCACGAGCCGCTGATCGAGCAGTCGGTGTTCGATGCGGCCGCCACGATCCTGGCCGGTCGCACGGCCGAGTCGGGCAGGCGCAAGTCAGACGGCTCTGACTACCTGTTCTCCGGGCTGAACGTCGTCTGTGACCGCTGCGGGCATCGAATGATTGGCGCTGCGGCAACCGGACGGAGCGGCAAGCGCTACACCTACTACACCTGCTACGCCCGCAGCCGCTACGGTGCGAGCCGGTGCAACCAACCTCGCCTCGCCAAAGATGAGCTGGAGCAGGCTGTCCTGGCGCAGATGCGCGAGGTCTACGCGGACACGGCGCTGATCGAGTCCGCCCTATCGGAGGCGCAAGCCGAGCTGGCCAGGACTAAGACCGGTCGCTGGGAACGGCTGGCAGAACTGGAGGCGGAGTCGGCGGACCTGCGGGCCAGGATCGACCGCTACTTCGCGAGCTTCGAGACTGGAGCGCTCAACCCGAAGGCGTGCGGCGACCGCGTAGAAGCACTCCAGACGCGCCTGCAGGCAGCGGAAGACGAGAGGGCGGCCATCGGGAGCCTGGCGCCCAGCGAGCCCGTCAGCGCGGACGAGGTGA
>Ga0315537_1001872_pt1 | contig 16355 bp, 17 predicted proteins | sample SalMarSW160270MG_FD_203091 | JGI IMG/M metagenome (GOLD analysis project Ga0315537, IMG submission 203091) | Salt marsh sediment microbial communities from the Plum Island Ecosystem LTER, Massachusetts, United States - Salt Marsh Sediment SW1602-70 ... | reverse complement strand
TGACTTCTCTGCCGATTTGGGTGGCGTCCAGATGGAGATAATCGTCGATCTTTCCGTCCCCTCTGATCCCCCTTCCTTGCCTGATCTCCGTGATCATGGAGCGGGAAACGATATCCCTTGGCCCCAAGTCGAGCAGGGTGGGTACGTATCGCTCCATGAAACGTTCGCCGTCCCGGTTTCGCAGGATGCCTCCTTCTCCGCGCACCGCTTCGGAAATCAGGATGCCCATGCCCTTGATGCCCGTTGGGTGGAACTGGAAGAATTCCATGTCTTCCAGCGGGACCCCGCGCCGGGCCAGAACGGCGGGCCCGTCTCCCGTGTTGGCGTATGCGTTGGAGGTGATCCGGAACATGCGGCCGAACCCGCCGGTTGCGAAGAACACGGCTTTGGCCTTGAAGATGTGAATGTCGCCGGTGGCGAGTTCCACCGCGACCACGCCGCCGCATTTTCTGCCGTCCATGACAACGTCCACCACCTGGAACTCGTCAAAAAAGGTGACTTGGTTCTTGATGCACTGCTGATAGAGGGTCTGAAGGATCATGAGGCCGGTCCGGTCTGCGTGGTAGCAGGCCCTTCGCACGGCCGCCTCGCCGAAATTCCGGGTGTGCCCACCGAACCGTCGCTGATCGATGCGCCCGTCGGGTGTACGGTTGAAGGGCAGTCCCCGGTTTTCGAGATCGTACACGGCCTGCACGGCCTCTTCCGCGAGGATGATCGCCGCGTTCTGGTCCACGAGATAGTCCCCGCCCTTGACCGTATCAAAGGCGTGCCATTCGGGTTTGTCCTCTTCCACGTTGCCCAGCGCGGCGCTGATTCCCCCCTGGGCTGCGCCCGTGTGGCTCCTGATGGCGTAAACTTTCGAAAGAACGGCTGTTTTCGCTTTTTTACTGGCTTCGAGAGCGGCGTACAAACCCGCTCCGCCGGCCCCGATGACCACGACTCCGAATTCGTGTATCACATCCGGCCTCCTTTCTCGGTTTCATTCGGCTGGTTTATTTATTATTGTTAAAAATTACAACTTTTGCATAATATCATTTTCGATACAAGCTAAAAATAGGGGTGTCATCCATGAGAAAGATGAAAAGCGGGTCGGATGATTTTGGATGAGGATTTATTCTCCACCCGAATAATTACATTATGATATGCCTGTTATATCCATCCCTGGCTTCTTTTTCCAAAAGGGCCCCCAATCCTTTGTACCTGGGTGAGAAATGAAACGGCGTAATCTGTTTTGCCCCGGCCTTACCTGCAATGCTGCCGGCCTGCCAGGCGGTGAGATGGCCTTTTTTTTCGGCAATATCCTTGTCCTTTTCAAGAAAAGCCGCTTCAATAAACAGGTGGTCGGCGTTTTGGGCAAGTTCAATAATCTTTTCCACATTCGATTTGCTGTACCCGGCGTCTACGATATATGAAACCTTCTGACCTGGAGTTATAAGAGCAATCCGCTTTGCGAGATTGCCCAGGATGAATCTCTTTTTACATGAAGTTTGGCCGACGTATCTCACCTCAAATTCCGAATCAAGGTCTATATTATTGTACAGAGCCTGTTTAAATTCATTCAGCCACGGGCCGATCTCAAGCCCGAGACCGGTAACATGTTCTTTCATTATATTTATGTGAAATCGTTCTTCAATGGTAAACCCGAGACATGGGATACTGTGATCAAGGATTTCAGCGGAAACAGACAGGGCCGGTTCCTTATGCAAAAGACCGTTAAAAGGCTGCTTTATATCCTCTGAAGCCGGGATGAATCGGTTTTGACATATGTAATTTCTGGTAATCATATGATCGGGATTCACCTCGGTAACGTTCAATGCAAATAGATTACTGTAGTGTTTAACAAGGTTCCATGAATACCCGGCAAGCTTCCCTTCAACATTTTTCAAAAAGCCTTCGGGACCATACAAGTAGAGCTGCTGTTCGCGGCCAAGGAAAAGACGCAGCAGCCTGTCAAACCCTATGAAATGATCCATATGCGTGTGGCTTATAAAAACATGGCTGATCTTGAGAATATCTCTGGTCGAAAGTGAATAGATGTCTCCCAGATCGAAAATTATAGCACGTTTTTCAAGAAGAAATGGAATGAATAGTCCGGGGTCGTCAAAAGGTCCGTTCACTAACCTGGGAAGGAAAGAAGGGCGCATTTTTTAGGAAAGAAATTTTGCGACTTGCCGGTTAATGCAAAGATATATTTCTTCGTCAGAACCGAATATATCAACAACGACTTTATGGTTAATAAGGGTCTCTATTACAAAAGCGGTGACATAAAGGCTGACAACATTGGGATGTGTTATAATATGTCTGAAGGGTGCATTTTGATAATCAATCTCAAAGTCGTCCGCATGACTTAGTTTTTCAAGACACTTTAAGATCTGTTCCTGGAGTACATTTTTATTTGTCGTTTCCACAAGGTTGTTTTCAACAAGCTTCATGGCAATGGCATTGGAAAGCGGTTCGATACAGTCTTTTATGCTTTCTATTGTTTTTTTGCGGGCATACTCTTTTGAAGATTCGATTTTTGATAAAATCCGTGCTTCGCGACTGCTTGGCCGAAATATCTTACCCATAAGATTTCACCTTTAATTTTGTTGAGTTAATAATCTTGCAAGTAACTTTTCAATAAATTATGGCGCCGGGTCAATATCATCATTTAATACTCCGGAACTATAAGATTTTACTCACGTAAAAGTCAAAAAACGGCTTTTTACAAACTCATCAATTTATTAATATCGATTTTTTGGGTTGCGCACAATAATAATGTCATAGACTGACCATTGCAAGGAAAATGTTTAGTCCAAAACCTGAATGATGCTGAGGCGCTTAGATTTATAAAAATCACCTAACGTGTTTCAACCTCTTCAATAACCATTTGGGCGGTTTTCCTGCCGTTCCAGCGGTTCCATCGCAGCCGAAACGCGATACGATCAAAGCTTTCCTTTATAGGTATGCCGGAATTACCGTTGAAATGAATGGCGTGAAACGTTTTGTCGGTTTTTCCTCCGGACTGTTTTAAAAGCATGCGCCGGTGATGTTTACCCACAATTTTCGAAGATAAAACGATTATGTTTCCGGCCATAAAAATCGGCTCAGGGTTGCCGGCTCCAAACGGATTTAAGGACTCTATCTCGTCTATGAAATCCTCTGAAATATCGTCAAAACCGAGTTCATAATCGATATAGACTTTTGATATAAAATCATCGGGGTTTGTTATATCATCGACAAAATTTTCAAAATTTGATTCAAACCGGTCTATTTTTTCAGTCTTAATTTTCAGGCCTGCGGCCATTGCATGACCGCCAAAACTTTCAAGGTCACCGGCACAAGCACAAAGCCCATCATAAAGATTTACCCCGGGAATACTTCTGGCCGATCCTTTCCCGATTCCGTCTGATGTAGAGATAAGCACCACAGGGCAAAAATATTTTTTCATCACTCTGGAAGCGACAATCCCAAGAATTCCTAAATGCCAATCCCGGTGCGCCAAGACCAGGGTGTTTTTTTGGAGCAGTGAAGGATTTACCGTTAAATGATTCTCGATTTGAGCCAGAATCTGAGTTTCCATGCTGCGCCGTTTCTGGTTCATGTGGTTGAGTGAACGCGCAATTTGTGAGGCATGATCCATGTTTTTGGTTGCCAATAATTCAACTGCCATAGACGCATGATCTATCCTGCCCGCCGAATTTAATCTGGGCGCCAGACCGAAGATCACATCGTCACTATCCACCGTACGTTTATTAATACCGCAGACCTCCATTAATGCCTTGATGCCGGGACGTGGACTTGAACCCATTATATCGAGCCCTGTCTTTGCAAGGATACGATTGTCATTCGTAAGGGGAACCATGTCTGCCAGGGTCCCGAGTGCCACCAGGTCGCATATATTCTTTAGATTAGGCTCCGGTCGACTCTTCCAGAAATTTTGCTCACGAAGTTCTTTTCTGAGACAAACCAGAAGATAAAAAGCCACACCCACACCGGCGAGATCATCAAAACCGGACGGGCAATCATAACGCTTGGGATTTATAACGGCAACCGCCGGGGGTAGGGTATCCGTCACCATATGATGGTCGGTGATAATTACATCAATGCCGGCCGCTTTTGCCGCTGTGACGGCATCATGGCTCCCTGATCCGCAGTCTACGGTGATAATTAGGTTTATCTTTTTTGCCAATGCGTAGCTCGTAATGTGGCTGCTTTGCAGGCCATAGCCTTCGGTTATCCTGTGGGGGATGTAGTATGATACATCAGCACCCGCTGATCGGAAAAATTTCAAAAGGATTGTGGTTGCGGTAATTCCGTCAACATCATAATCGCCAAAAATCAAAATCTTTTCATTATGCGTTATGGCCTTTACTATGCGGTGAATCGCGACATCCATATCCTTTAGGGTGAACGGCAACCTTAAATGATTCAGTGAAACGCTAAGAAAGTTTAAAGCGTCTTCCGGGGAAGCAATTTTTCGGTTGACCAGAATTGAAGCAATGGCGGGATGGCAATTTAGAAGACCGGTAAGTTTTTCAACAGCACAACGATCCGGACGTAAAATTTGCCACTCTTTTTTCATTAAAAGACTATTTATCCTAAATTTAAGATTTGAGCAACACCAATTTCAACCCGCCTTCTTGTTTGTCAGGGTTAACGCATTTGAATCCCCCCAATACAAGGATAACGCTCCGCGACGGCGTGTATCTCTTTCCAACCGACTGAAACTTGTGCTTAAGCACCCGTAAGCCCGACCCGCGCCAGAGTGATTAAGAACTATTCGTTGCTAAATTATTTCATCGATTTTTTAAGTCATAATTTGATTCGGCTCGGGCTAACGCGTGCTAAAGCTCTTCAGACAGTCAGTCGGTTTCCAAGAGAAATACGCCGTCGCTTTGCTGCGTCGAAATCAAATGCGTTTACCCGGTTTCGTCCCTAGTTTTTTATTGAAACATTAATTGATATGGTGATAGTATAAAAATTTTAATCGTCTTTCCAAAAATTGAAGATTGAACACCATAAAAAAATATCTTCGTGTTGATCGCAGAAAAATCGCTTTTCTTAAATTTATTTTTGAGGCCTACGACGGCATTGTGACCATAACAACCGTGGATCCGGATCAGGGTATCATACGACTATGCATTGCTCCGGGATGCGAAAATGATGTTGAGATGATTTTACAGGATCTTAAAAAGGACATCATGATTGAACAGATAGACTGAAAAAATTATGTCGGCATCGTTGTTTCACAAAGCTAAAAATTACATGAAAACAAAACACTTATATATTAATACCATCGGCTGTCAGATGAATGTTTACGATTCCGAACAGATTGCCAAAGGATTAAAGGTGTTAGGATATAAACTGACCCTATTGCCGGAAAAGGCGGATCTTATTATTGTTAATACCTGTACAATCAGAGAAAAGGCAGAACAAAAAGCTTTCAGTTTTTTAGGACGTATGGCAGGCTTGAAAAGAAAAAACCCCGATCTTATTATTGGGATAGGCGGATGCGTGGCACAGCAGGAAGGACAAAAAATCCTGCAGCGTGTGCCGTACCTTGATCTTGTTTTCGGGACAAATGCCATCGGACGTTTGCCCGGTATTATAAAAACTATATCGTCGAAAAAATGCCGTATTGTGGATATTGAAATATCAGATCAAATAGAAGAACTTGACTTTATTGAAGATAAGCACCATAAAGGAAACGTCGCCAACTTTGTAACTATCATGCAAGGATGCGATAATTATTGCACCTACTGCGTGGTTCCCTACGTGCGGGGCAGGGAAACAAGCAGGAATCCCGAAAAAATTATTAATGAAATTTTCTGTCTTGTGGAATCCGGCGTGCGGGAAGTTACCCTGCTGGGCCAGAACGTAAACAGCTACGGAAATAAAGAGGGGCTCTGTACATTTTCCGAACTGCTGGCACGTGTTAATGAAATTGACGGTCTATCAAGAATCAGGTTTACAACGTCACATCCAAAGGACCTTTCCATAGATCTCATGCTTGCCTTTAAAGACCTTGATAAGATGTGCAATCATATACATTTGCCCATACAGTCAGGTTCAAACAGGGTCTTAAAAAGAATGAACCGGAAATACAGCCGCAAATTATATCTTGAAAAAATAGATAAACTGCGTAATATTTGTTCTGGTATTGCTATTACATCTGATATTATTGTAGGATTTCCAGGAGAGACAAGAGCCGATTTTGAAGAAACCCTGGAATTAATTAAGAAAGTGGAATTTGACGGTCTGTTTGCGTTTAAATATTCGGACCGGCCAAATGCAGCGTCGGCCCGATTTGAAGACAAAATTTCAGAAAAGGAAAAAAAAGAAAGATTACAGCAGGTGCTCACCCTGCAGGCACATTTTACAACCCAAAAGAATACAGAGCTGGTGGGATCGACTCAATCGATCCTTGTAGAAGGGTTGAGCAAGAAGCAGACCCGGATTGATAAACGCAGCATGAATCATGATGTCCAGTGGACAGGACGGACATCAACAAACAAGATCGTAAATTTTTCCCGGGGGAATGGCGCGGTTTCCTGTGATGAAATCCTTACCGGCAGGATGGTTAATGTCAGAATTGTGAAAGCACATTCCCATTCACTTTGGGGTGAACCGGTTAGCATAGTGCCCGTATTTTTGGGTTCAAAAGGAGAAAAAAGTTATGTTGCATGAAGTAAACATAGCGAGTATGGCAATAGATCCTTCATCAAATACACCCATTCTTATCTTAAAGTCGGTGAAAGGTGACCAGGCTGTTCCCATATGGATCGGCTTGTTAGAAGCCACATCCATAGCTTCAGCACTCAGGGACATCAAGTTTGACCGACCCATGACCCATGATCTTTTCAAAAATTTTATCGACAGTCTGGATATGGTCGTGTCGAAAGTTGAGGTATGTGATCTAAAGGATAACACCTTTTATGCCAAGATATATTTTGTATCTAAAGAAAAAAGTTTTAATATGGATGCCCGCCCGAGCGATGCGATTGCCATTGCACTTCGTTTTCACGCTCCCATTTATGTGCATGATAAGATTTTTGAAAAATCTCAAATGACGGAAGGCGATTATGAGGTGCTAAACAAAAGCGAAGAAGGAAAAAAATGGGCGGAATATCTTGAAAACCTTTCTCCTGAAGATTTCGGGAAGTATAAAATTTGATGTTATGGATGAGTCTGTTGATTAATGAGGATTTTCGTTCAAGATCAAGGCATGCGAAAAAAATAACCACAGGCATATATTTGATATTCCGAGGATTATTTTTTGAGCATAACGCAGAGATTGTGCGAAAAGACCATTAATCAACAGACTCATTGATGATCATCTTTGAGGAAAAGGCTGTGATACTCGGAATCTGTTAAATGTTTTTTAAGGAGACGAGTCAGCAAAGAAAATATTTCTTCAATTTCGTCTTTTGTCAATCTTTTTACTAATTCGTTGATCAGCGTGTCATCTGAAAATTTCTGAAGGTAATAGATAATCGTGTTTTCGTCGGTTTCCCGATCCAATCCGAGTCCTGCCAAACCATCGTAAGTTTCAATATGATTATGTGAATGTTTTTTCATTTTTTTCTATAGCAGCGTTAAAATTGTGTGAAATTAACGGGGTTAATGGATAAAGTGAAAATAATTGAAAAGACCATTGAGGTCAATATATACTTTTTTATATTACTCCCTGTGCCGCGTCTGTGATGAAAAAAAATCCGGATTAATGCATTCCCGATAACATTCATTATCTTATATTTTAGTTTTTTCCTCATGATCCAGAATCCTTTCCCCGCTCAAGACAGCAAATCTTGCGTTTATGACTTTATGACCACCTCTGATAATCAGCATATTCGTTATGGTATTTGGGATTCCCATAACGAAAAAACAAAAGGGTCGGTTATTTTGCTAAACGGCAGAAAAGAATTCATGGAAAAGCATGCAGAAACAATTGGCGAACTGAATCAGAGGGGCTTAGATGTATACAGTCTTGACTGGCGCGGACAGGGCCTTTCATCAAGAATACTGGCAAACAGACATAAAGGATTTATTAATAACTACGATAGCTACATCAATGATCTGAACCTGTTCGTCAGGAAAATTGTTCAACCCCAGGCCGCAATCCCATTGGTTATTCTTGCCCATTCCATGGGGGGACATATCGTGCTGCGTTTTATTCATGAATATCCGGAAATTGCTGATAAAGTTGTTTTGGTATCGCCAATGATCGATATTCTGACATCGCCTCTGTCCGGATGGCTGGTCAGATTGATTGCCCGGGTTGCGATAAAAGCGGGTCTGGGTCATGCTTATATCATGGGTTCAGGCGATTATACCGTTGACCAATTTAAAGGCAACAGACTCACTTCAGACCCCGAACGCTTTAGGGATGAAAACAAGGCAATATTAGAAAATCCCGATCTTGCGCTGGGCGGCGCGACCTATGGATGGCTGTCAGCAACATTTGAATCCGTAGACATTCTTACCGCGCCGGGGTTTGCAAAAAAGATCACCACACCGATTCTGATAGTCGGCGCCGGATGTGACAGGGTCGTCTCTGTTAATGCCCAGAAGACCATCTGCTCTTTGCTCCCCAATTGCAGCTTTACCGAAATTACCGGCGCACGTCACGAAATTCTTAAGGAAACAGATGCTGTCCGGTCGATTTTCTGGAATGAATTTGACAGGTTCACTCATACTTGCAAGATTTAGTAAAACTTTACATAAATCTTATGTAGTTTACTTCACAATTATACATATTGTGCAAACAATTTGCACAACTATCCTTGCCGTTTAATCTATATAACCACCTGATATTTCATTAATTAAATTTTAATTGTTATGTTTTGCATGATTTTTGCAGTTATAAGTCGGCAAAAAAGATATGAATTTAGGGGCTTCGCCCCAATTGGAATAATGGAATGATGGAATATTGGAATGATGATTTAAAGAAGATGACACTCCTCTTTTTAATTCCTGTCAAGAGGAATTTTACAATAACCCAACTTCCCATTTTTCCAGTGTTCCAATATTCCAACATTCCAATTGTGAGCGAAGCGAACTAACTTGTTTAATGGGAAACACTTTATTAAAAATGAAATCTACAATTAATAAAAAATTAACGGTATACCTATTATCAGTGGAAGTTATACGCTTATTATTCATTGCTGTAATGATTCTGAGTGTAACTTATGCTCATAATCGTAACACCCAAAAAGTGATAAGTTCCCAAAGGTTGAAAAAGGAGGTTCTTGCTGCGAAAACGGAATACCGTTCATCATCCATTGCCGGTAAGAAAGCCGGGTTATCATCCATTGCCGGTAAGGAAGCCGAACGTCTTTTACACCCGATCGTAATCCAAGCGGCCGGTCGCCACCAGGTTGATCCTGCTCTTATAAAGGCGATCATTATGGCGGAGTCCGGATATAATGCCAGAGCAATTTCCAAAAGAGGTGCAAAAGGCCTTATGCAGCTGATGCCGGCAACTGCTCTATCGCTGGGTGTGGAGGATGTTTTCAACCCCAAGCAAAACATAAGCGGCGGAGTGCGGTATTTCAAACAGCTCGTTAACCAATTTAACGGAGACGTCAAACTGGCACTTGCGGCATACAATGCCGGGAGCAGAAACGTAAGACATTATCAGGGAATCCCGCCTTTCAAGGCAACTCGGCACTATATCAAAAAGGTCTTTAAATATTATCAGATTTACAAGAACCAGATGGCCTATAATGAGAAGGGTGTCGTATCTTTGAATAAAAGTAATCAGTTTTCATAATTCAAGATGTGATAATCATATATCGAGACATCATGAACTGTCTCAATAATTATTGTTTTTTCTAACAGTTGTACGGGGCAAACACATTCGAATCCCAATACAGGGGGAACGCTCCACGACGGCGTGTATCTCTTTCCAACCGACTGAAACTTGTGCTTAAGCACCCGTAAGCCCGAGCCGCGCCAGAGTTATTAAGAACAATTTGTCGCTAAATGATCCCATTGATTTTTTAAGTCATCATTTCATTCGGCTCGGTCTAACGCGTGCTAAAGCCCTTCAAACAGTCAGTCGGTTTCCAAGAGAAACACGCCGTCGCTACGCTGCACCGAAATCAAATGCGTTTATCCCGAGTTGTAAAGTTTGCACAGTATCCGAATTTACCCCCTATTTTCTTTTCAATTGAATCGTCATCGGTTCCAAACCTTGCCGGTTTCCTAAAAAAAATATTTCATAAATAGGAATCGTTGCAGTTGCCGGCCTCATATGATATCCGGATTGAAAAATTCATTGATATGTTCTTTTAGAAAGGCGGAACTTAGGGGCTTCGCCCCAGTTGGAATAGTGGAATGATGGAGTAATGGCCCCGGTGAAATAGAAAAAAAGTTTCACTGGGTAAAAATAATGGGTTTGAAGGAGTTTTTTACAATTTAAATGGTTTATTTCCGCTCTTATTCCCGAATTCCATCATTCCAATCCTCCATTCTGATGGTATAAACAGGTTGCTGTTAAATAACCTGTATTTTCAAGAAAATGTAGATTTTCCGAGATGTTATTATATGTTTTTGATTGCCGGTATTTCTCCTAAAATAAAAATTCTTGACACTCACCCAAGAATTTGCCCTGTGTGCGGTCTGGCCCAAGCGTATTATAAACGGGTGGATCACTATTTTAATTTATTTTTCATTCCGATTGTAAGGGTTAAAAAGGGCGAGCCGTTTATCATGTGTGACCGGTGTGAAAGAACGGTGCACGAATTCAAAGAAGAATATAGCCGGACCTGGCCGGATATCAAGAAGAGGCAATGTAATCATTGTGGAAAAACGTTAGAAAAAGATTTTGGATACTGCCCGTACTGCGGAAAACCCGTTGCCCCGAAATAATTCATCAAGAATCTATATGGAATCCGAATTTAAGTATAATCCGAATCGGCCGGTTGAGCGCCATGTGGTTCTGGTTGAGCCGGAAGTGCCCTGGAATACCGGCAATATCGGGCGAACCTGTCTGGGGGTGGGCGCTTTTCTTCATCTGATAAGACCATTGGGTTTCTCCCTTGAAAGCCGTGAACTTAAAAGAGCGGGGCTGGATTACTGGCACAAAGTCAAACTTTCGGTCTGGAATGACTTTCAAAGTTTTCAAAATGAAATGGGGCCTCAAAAAGATGAAGTTGCTTTATTTTCTAAAAACGGCTCAAAACCGTTCTGGTCCATGCCGTCACCGGGCAGGCTCTTTCTTATTTTCGGATCGGAGACCAAAGGACTTCCCGAAACCATCATTTCTCTATACGAACACGTTATTTATTATATTCCGATCACTCAAGAAATCAGATGCCTGAACCTGTCCACGACGGTAGGCATTGCGTTGTATGAAAGCCTGAGAGACCTTTGAAAAACGTCCCCTTTTGCCCAATTTCTGCGTCAGACTCAGATTTTAATCCTCGAAATACTCAATGTATGTCTGCGGTTAAAATCTTCGTCTTTCTTGAACTTGAACCCCGGTTAAATATTAAATACGGATTTAACTGGGCAGGCAAAATTGAACATTTTTCAAAGGCCTCTCTGCGCGCAAACAGAATATCTAACAAACAATAACGTACAAGCTCTCTATTATATACATTCCCTATTCACGTTCCTTATAAAAATCGTCAAAGACAATGTCAATTATCTGTTTAGGCGCCTCATCGCCGGTTTCCTGGCACCATACACGTTCAAATAAGTCTATGTCAAAAAGTCTTTTCTGCCACCTAGTTCTCAAGTCGTCCAAGATTGCTATGGCTTCTTTGTTTGTTTCAACCCGGGATGCAAAGACGACTAATGCCCTTATAGCCCATAGGATATAGCCTTCACAGTCTCCGTTGGCTAATTTTATCATTAGGCGAGTTGCCAAAGCATTTCCAAGGGCCTTGGTAGCTCCGACCTCTTTACCTATTTCTATCGCATTTTCGCAAAATTTATCTGCCTCCTTAAATTTGCCGCAATCCATTTCAAGCAAGGCTAAGTGCTCTAATTCGTAAATTCGATTACGTATTTTTATCAAGACAACTAGCCCGTATAAGTTGCATTCTAAAAATTTGAAGTTTGAAGTGCCTAAAGTGAACTAAAGTTGAGGAACGCGCTTTCAGCGCGATCAATTATAATTAAAATTAATAGAATACCTTAACTTTAGGCACTTTAGTTCACTTTAGGCACTTTACACTTGTTCACATATGGAATGAATAAACCAGGTTATAAATACGTTACCGTATTTATGAATATATGTACTAAGTTAATGTATGATTTTTGCATACCAAGGAAGTTATTTGACAATTGTTCTATTTTCAGACTCTTTAAATACCATTTTTTGGCTTCATCAAGATTTCCTCGGTGATGTGCTATCACCCCCACCTTATTGTAGACACGCCCCCATATTCGTCGGGTCATTGTGTTCATCATTTATAATTTTGCCCAAGTGATACGCTATCCGTCAAGGGATTTTCAAAAATTGCGGCTTTGCCAAGCTGTGCCTCTATCTCAAGCAATCGGTTATAAAAAAAAGTTCTTACCAGTCATAAAGAATTTCCCAGTAGTTATCAAATGGCGGGTCATTTTGACTGTAACGATACGACATGGTTTTCCCGGTACCGGGACCTGAAGTGGTATCCTCACGCCAGTAGTTAACAAAGATTCCGGGAATGACTTGCTTGTTGGGCGCTTCAATCCATATTTCCTTTTCTTCGATGATCTTCCATACCGTTCCGAAATGCTTGCTTCGAACCCTTTCTCCCACACGCGGCAGTCCGTGCTTTTCACGGAGGTCTTTGAATTTGTAAGGGGACCTTTCGCCGTAATCCAAAATCTTTTCCCCGGAAATGATAATCCCGATGGCTCCAAGGGGTGCCGTCAGAAGGATGGAGAGTACGGCAACGGCCAGAATTACCTCCCCGGAAGCCACTCCCGCAGCCAGCGGAACGGCGCCGATGGCCATCACCCCCAAAAGGCTGGCAATCGGCACCCATTTTTCACATGCCGTCTCCAAGCAGGTCAATATAATGGCTGCACCCAAGACTATCAAAGTTCGTTTGGGAGGCCGCCAGTCGTATTTTGTAAAAAGACGATATAATAAATATCCTGGAACGATTCCCACAAGAAGTCCCAAAGTGATAGAAACGGGAATTTCTCCTAACTTGGCCCATATATTGACGGTGTCCCCGCCATACATGCCTAAGAATATGGTAAAAAGAACGATCACAAAAACGTCGTCAATCGAAGAAGCGGCAAGCAGCAGTGTGGGAATACCCTTTCTGCTTCCGCGCCCACGGTCCATGAATTCAATCATCGAGGGCACGACGCGACCGCCGGGGATACTGCCGCCAGTATTGCACCCAATATGGCGGCTTTCAGGTAGCTGATATGCAGCCACCTCGGAGCGACCAGCATGACTCCCGCGATTTCAAAAACAGCGGGCAGACAACTCATAATAAGGGCTGCACGTCCCACACGGTGCAATGTATCTCTATGAAGTTCGAACCCGGCCCGCAACAAAATGACAATCAGGGCAATTTTACGAAAATCAGAGGAAACTATCATCATATCCGGAGCCATCAGATTGAGTACATACGGGCCGCAAAGGATACCGACAATCAGCATCCCCACCAAACCGGGGAGCCTCATCCGGCGAAATGCATAATCAGCCAGTAAACCCAAAACGATAATTAAAGAAAGACTTGCCGCCATAAAATCCCTCCATTCTCTTGTTTATAAGACAAAAAAACCCAGCTCGGAAAAGCTAAGGGTTCACGAAAAAATAAGTTTACAATTTTGGGAGTTGAGGCGCCCGGCTGGCAAGGCGCGAAAACTTAAGGAATATCAAGCATATTTCGAGTTTTCGCAACGCAGCCAGGCGGGATACATAGACATACAAAATGTGAAGTTATTTTTGAGTGAGCCCTAAGCAGGGCCTTAAAAGGGGCGCACTAAAATAAAAACCCATCAGTCTTGCCAAGTGGAAGCATTTGATTCAGACGATTTTTACCCCTGACAGATAGAAGTCATCAGTCTTTGTTTACATCTTGATTAGAATGGGATGGCTGGTTTACCCTCGGGATCCGGGAGGCCGGACAAAGGAAAAGAAGATTCGGAGCAGAACCCATCACCAGCGATGTGCAGTTGGGAAATGAAGTACCCATCCCGATATTCATCCATAACATTTTTACTGTTACGCACCCCTTTAAATTGTCCCAATTTTTGGCATAATTTGTTCATTCAAGACGCAATGCCGTCGTTTTTCAGGGCATATCAGCTCTCTCTAAGGTAACCTTCAAGTTTTCCAATGCGTCGGCAAACTGTTCTATGCGTTTTATTTCTTCAACCACGGTTTCACCGTGCTCTTTTTTTAGTGAATGAGGAATTTCCATGCCGCCTTTGGTGGCCGCGACGGTTTCTTCCAAACGCTCCTTGATCCTGGAGGCAAAACGCGCAAAAGAAATATTGATATTTTGCATCGTGGACCATCGAAGATTTTCCACGTTTCGCCGCACAAGGTCATCCAGTCGCTGGTCCATGGATTTTAGCATCGGAATCGCATCCGTGTTCCAGGCATTTAAAACCCAGTAAGGCCGTCTTTCCGTTTCCAGGGCATTTTCGTGGTGCAGGGGCCGGTAGGGCACCTGAAAAAGATCGGCCGCGGTTTTTCGAAGGGTCTCAATGAGTTGTTCCGTACGCTGCTCGTGCGGGGCGAGTGCATCCAGTAAACGTGATTTAACACTCTCGTTCAGTTCGGCCTGCTTGTTCTCGAAAAAATCCGGAATCGACTCGGCCCAGGCCTTCTGGACGAGTCCCTTGGTGGACTTTCCATAGCTTTTAAACCGCGCCCCCTGATTCATCATTTCTTTCAAAAAGGTTTTGCACTCTTCCCGCAAGGCTTGGGCATGGCCTTCGATAAATGCCGTCATCCGTTTCTTGTCGCCTTCCAGAATGTCCTGGATAATCATCCTGTCCTGAACAGCCTGCTTCAGACTTTTTTCGAATAGCAATAACTTCTCTTCGAGCGTTTTCTCCGGAAGATGGAGTGCCTGCAAGGATATTCGAACACGCATCAAAACAGTTTCCAAGACATCCGCCGCCCGTAGCGAAATGGCCGCGCACAATGCGGTGAATTTCTCTCTGACGAGAAAATCGATGAGATGCGTTTCAAGTTCCGCAACACCGCTTTCTACCCATGCTTCTTGGCTATGCATGACTTTTGCTTCCATACCCTGGCGGGCCGAAGTACAGAATACAGGAACATCTTTTTCAATCTCCAGATGTTCGGCAAGTATCTCACGGAAAAAAGACAGCGACTGATCGCGTTCGTCCGCATTCAGGTAGTCAACCTTGTTCAGGACAAAAAACAACCGTGGCACCTTTTCACGGACTTGCCGAAGAAAGTCCAGTTCCACATCCGTTATCGGTGGGTCAGCCGAAATGAGAAATAGTGCGGCATCGCATTGCTGCAAAAAATTCAAAGTGGCCTGAGTGTTGTGACGGTATGTCGAGCCGATGCCCGGCGTATCGATAAGTACGACCCCTTTGGAAAGGATCGGGGCCGGCAATACGATCTCGACCTCGGTGACGCCGAGTCTGTTTTTTGGATTGCCTCCCTCGGTCACGTATTTAACCAGAAAGGCGGTTCGATCACTCGTCGACGTGCCGGTAAACTCTTCAACCCTCTGTTTTTCATTGTATTTAACTCTAATCGTTGGCACGGTTCCGAAATGGATAAACGTGGGAACGGCGGTCAGGGGAATCACGGATACCGGCAGAATTGGCTCTGAGATTAAGGCGTTCAGCAAGGTGCTTTTTCCCCGTTTGAACTGTCCAAGCACTGCCAAGTGGAACCTTCCATCCAGAAGGCGGATCATAAGAGAGGAAATTCTTTTCGTTTCGTGATCAAATTCCGTTCCCAGATCGGAAACCAGATGTGTGCCTTTTTCCAGAAATGAAACGAGGAAACCGTTTTCCTTGTTCAAAGTTTGTCTTGAGACATTTTGCATCATAAAACTTCCTTGAATAATTACAACCTATGCACGGATTTTACTAACATAGCCATTGAGCAGCAAAGAAATGGGCATTGAGGGGGGAACAAAAAAACCGCTTTACAGCGGGTAGGTATTTAACCGATGAGCTCCCACCCTACCTTTCCTTCCGGCAGGAGTCATCAGCCTGAAGCGGTTTATGGGGGACTCCATCCCCTTTATTAAAACTAAAAATTATCAAACAAACCATCGCATGTCAACCAAAAAAAGAATCCTAAATTCACCACCAAAATTGTAGAAGTATTATAAACCATAGGTTTATAAAGATTTAGATGTAATACTTGGGTGCAAGCAAAATTGCCATAGAACCTTATTAATAAAGGTATTCGTAAA
>Ga0315537_1001870_pt1 | contig 16366 bp, 12 predicted proteins | sample SalMarSW160270MG_FD_203091 | JGI IMG/M metagenome (GOLD analysis project Ga0315537, IMG submission 203091) | Salt marsh sediment microbial communities from the Plum Island Ecosystem LTER, Massachusetts, United States - Salt Marsh Sediment SW1602-70 ... | reverse complement strand
AGCCGTGCACCTCCCCACAGAACAGAAAAGTGGCTTATGGCATCATCCTCTTTCTTCGGAATTATCAGGAAGGAAGTGTTGAGCTCGGCCTTCTGCCCGAAAACCTCATTGAATAAAAACCGCACACCCCTCGCATCAATAACACTCCAGTCCAACTTTTTCATCTCATCAATAAACTTCGCGTCAATAAAGAAGGGCAGGATGTTTTTAATATTACTGTTGATATGTGAGGATTCATAAATGTTATTCGTTTTAACGTCAACAAGCGCATAGTTAATAGTGTCGCCCAGGACAGATGACAGCTGATCGGCGACATACTGCGAAAGGGACTTGAATGAGTTTATCCCGGCGATTTCCCTTGAAAACTTCTCAACAGCAGAAAGGAACTGCACCTGTTTATCGTCCATATAAACACACCCGTCCTTGAGGATTCAGAATTATACCCTGACAGCGTACAAATAAAAATACCTCAGCTCAAGATAACACGTAATAATCTATTATTATAGAAAAAATACGAAGTACGTCGATATTTATCTTGAAATACAGGCGGAGTTACTATTCGTGGATTGTGTGATATCCGGTGCAGGTTATGTAATAAAACGGGCTCGTGTAATGCACGAAAAATTCCGTCTATACCAGGATTAATCAGCCGCGTCCTCTCAGAGCAAGTTCAAAACGATTGGATTTTTCGAGCAAACCCATAGCTTTCAATTCTTTTTTAACGGCACCTCCGCCGGTTTTCGATCCACCGTATTGCGGAAGGCGAAGCGACTTCACTATTTCTTTTACTTCGAAGTACGGATTATCGATTATTATTTGTATGATTCTCTTGCCCAGCTCACTTTGAGCCATTGCAAAAACATCTTCCCTCGGGGTGGACGAGACTTCAGAGGCGGGTTTCTGCGATACAGTCTGCTGTGATACAGATCGTGCATCAGTCACCGGTGCCTTAGGTGCTGACTGTACCCCTGGTGCTGACGGTACCCCTGGTGCTGGCGGTACTGCTGTTTGTCTGGGCTGGTTCGCATCAGGGAGTTGTGCGGGACTCTCCTTTTTTACCGGTTTGCTCATAAAGTTGGCGATCGCTTCTTCAAGGCTGTCAAAGGATTTTAAAATAGACGAAAACTCCATCAGTTCGTACACGTCGTAAACATCAGGTGACATGCTGACAAGCACGAGATCACCGCCGTTTTCCCGTATTTCCCGTATCTCGCTTACAAAAACACCCCACCCGGCGCTGCTGACATAATCGATGTTTTTAAGGTTCACAACAATTCTGTACTTGTTGAGTGCCAGCTGTTCTTCAAGCTTTTTTTCAAGTTCGGGTGCGGTCGTCGTATCTATAAACCCTCTCGCTGCTATCACAGCAATTTCATCGCCTGCCCCGTCATACGATACATCGACCAGAATATCAGGCATACCTTCCTCCCACACAATTTACATTAAAAAATCTTCTTTAATATAACATACAACGATTTTGTTTCCCATCCCCTGTTTGCAATCTATAGTATCACACTATCTATAGTATCACACTATCGCAAAAAAACCAGCATGACTATCGACTTTGATCAGAAAAGACCGCTCCCACATACTGTCACCGGTGAGCAGGATAATCTCCCAGGAGGCGGGATTATCCGTCCGGATAACAATAGTGTAATCTCAATCATACCATAAAATCAATAAAAATATCGTTATGTAGCTTATTTGTAGGCTGCCCAGCTTGGAAGTTCCCGTTTTGAAAAGGCCTCTCGCTTTTCCCGCGCATCGAGCTTCATACGAACCAGCTCACGCTTGACGACACTCTCTTTTAAATTGTACCCCCCGTATTCCTCACTACTCAGCAGGCTTGCAAGTCTTCCCGGCCCGTACTCAGGATGCTGACGCACTATCTGCACGAGCATCTTTACCTGCTCATGGGTCGCGTGTTTTATCTCGACTTTCTCTCCCTCCTCGGGTTCTCTTTCCTTAAGGCCGTCATCGCCAAACTGCTCTCTTTTTTCTTTGAGCTTCTGATATTCTTCATACGTAATTCCGGTTTTCTCGAGAGCCTCTTCAACAGACGCTCCTTCATCGATAAGCTGGAAAAGATGAAGCCTCTTTGCGGATTCAATTTCCGCTGTGCTCATCTCCAGCTTGACCACGACAAAAGTTATATCGTCGCTCTGGGGATACCCCTTTGTAAACGCCGATATCTCGTCATTCAACTTCTGCTTGAAGGCATTTGCAGGTAGGAACTGATACTTTTTAATGAATTCCACGAGACGCTGCTCACCGTACTGTTCCCGCTTTTCATTCATTGCTTCTGTAATACCGTCCGTGTAGATAAACAGCAGATCCCCCTTGCGCAGTTTCATTTTTTCTGATGTTATCCTCTTTTTGAATTCGTTAGGATCGCCGAGGTCAATGCCGACCGCGATACCACCGGGGTTCAGAAAGCTGACGGATTTCGTTTCCTCTCTGTAGATGATCATAGGGTTGTGACCGGCTGATGCATAATTCACGATCCTCTTCTTGGCATCGAGAATCACGTAGAACATGGTGACATACATGCCCTTCCTGATGTCGCCCATAGCCACCTTGTTTACTTTGTGCAAAACATAGCTTGCCCGTTTGTTTCCCCGCGCCTCCAGTCGCATAGAGGTCCTGATCATAGTCATGACCATCGAACTACCAATTCCTTTACCGGATACATCAGCAACCACAATTCCTATCGAGTTTTCATCAACCTCAAAGAAATCGTAATAATCGCCGCCTACCTCCTGGGCGGCACGGTATGCCGCATCGATGTCAAATCCCTCCAGTTTCGGCACCTGTTTCGGAAGCAGGGCATTCTGTATCTCCTGTGCGAGTTGGAGCTCCCTTCTCAGTCGCGTCTGATCGGTCAGCTGTCCCTGGGTAATCCGCAGGTTCCGCATGATCTCATTGAATGCCTCACCGATCTTGCTCACTTCCGGATTCCGTGTGGTAAAACGGAGCTCCCTGGCCTGCCCGGATGAGCTTATTCTGGCGATTTCATCCGCGAGCTTTCTAATTGGAGATATAAATGTAGAGCCTATAACGAATACCCCGATTACCGTGGTACTCCAGAAAAACAGGGCAATAAAAGCGATACGCAGCCGTTGGTTCACGATGTCACTCACCTCGGCGAACTTGTCCTCCGGTACGCCGACATGCACCTCTCCGATTTTTGCATTATTTATCTTAATAATCGCAGCAAAATCATTGAATTGCCGCCCACCCCGGCCCCTGTAGATGAAAACCTCGACCGAATCCCTCACGGTGAGCTGCCGCACGCCTCTTGGTCGGGTATACTGCGTAAAAATCCGTTTCACCTCTGTATCGGCGAGTATACTGCCCTCCGCATCGGTTATGACCACATAATCAACAGGAGAGTCTGTCTGTTTCAGGGAAGCGACGAGATTAACGAGGCCGAGGTCGTCACCCTTCAATACGAGGTCGGTTGCGGTCGATGCGACCTGTTCGGCGACGGTTTTATACCGGTCTATGAATTTCTTGCGAACGGTATTCTTCTGATACCTGGAGCCGATATTAAAAACAACAACGATAAGCACCGTAATCAGGGCGATAGCATAGAGGGCGAAACGGACCCGTACGGAAAACCGGGTTTTCAAGCTCGGTGCATACCGGATAGCTCCCTCTTCCAGGTACACCTTCATTGTCAGAATGTTGGCACCGTCTTCGGTTCTGCTGTACTCCACCTCATCGATAAGCTTCTTGATCAGCCATATGCCGAGTCCGCCCTTCCTCCTGGTCTCAACATATTTGTACAGATCGGGTTCGAGCACGCTGTTCCAGTCGAACTCCACGCCCTGGTCTTTAATTCGTATTACAACGGCGCTTTCGAGCTTTTCCATCTCAATCTGAAAGTTGCCCTTTTTTCCTCCGTACGCATGCCGTATGATGTTCGAAACCGCTTCATCGACCGCAAGTTTTATCTCGCTTACCTGTTTTTGAAGCAGGCCCATTTTTCTGCCGTATTTTACAACAAAATCACGCACACGAATCAGGTTCCTGCTTTCAGCGAGGAGATTGATCTTTTTAACTTTGTTTAACTTCATTAATTACCTTCGTAATTGGTCGGTATCCTGTGCACTATTTGGCTGTACTCTATTACTATACACGAAAATCCTCTTTTTTACAACCTTATTGCAAAGCTACGCAGAAAATGCGTACTACTGCAGTATTGATTATCGACAGAGAACAATTATAAATGATACCCTTCATCAGCGGGCGTAATTTTCGAGGATCTCCATGTACTGCACGACCTCAAAGTTATTGCTGTCGAGCGTCCGGGCCGCAGCAAATGCCCTGGAGGCATCTTCAAACCTGTTCAGAAATATATATGTCACCCCTGACAGGGTGTGGAGCTTTGCAAGGACAGGCGCTGCAAGACCCGGGTTTTTTTCAAGACACTCTTTTATAAAAGACAATGCCTCGGCGTATTCTCCATTCTTTAAAAGCAGCAGGGCCAGGTTATAATAGGCCTCGTACCTGTAGGGGAAATCCCGTATCAATTCCTCGTACAACGGGCGCGCGGATTCACCCTCCTCCATACCGGCAAGGATAACAGCGCTTCTGTAATACCAAACAGGATCTATGGCGGCATTTTGGATCTTTTTATAAATACTGCGGGCTCTTTCGGTATGACCTGTAGTCATATACGTCTCTGCAATCTTCTCCCAAACCTTCATGTTCTCCGGCTTTTCGGCAACCGCCCTGCCGTACAGATCAAGCGCATTATCATACAACCCGTGCTTGCGATAGAGATCCCCCACCAGTACAAGATTACCTTCGACTACCTGCCGAACATACATCCTGGCATTCTTGACATCCCCGAGGCTGAAGAGCACATCGGCCCTGCATATAAGGGGGCGCACGCTGTCCGGATACCGTTTTTCGAATTCATCACTCACAGCGATGGCACGCTCATAGGAACCCTGATGTAAATATATTTGAACCAGATTGACATAGGCGTTCTGGTCGACTGGTTTCTCGATCGTCTCTTTTTCAATCGCCTCTCTGTAGTAGATTTGCGCCTGTGTCAGGTCTCCAAGCTCGAGAAATATGTCACCGGCAATCTGCGCTGTCAATTCGTCCCCGTTTTGAGTGTGTGAACGGACGATAAAATTGAGAGCGTCCTGATACCTCCCGCTCTTCACGAGAGCGAAACTGTACAAAGAAACATATTCCCTTCTTTTTGAATAGTCGGGATTGGCCGTAAAGGCTTTTAGAATGTCGGCTGCCTCGCTGAACTGCGCCGTTTTCATGAGGGTGCAGGCAAGATTGTACTGCACAGCAGGAGAATCGGGAAACAGGGCAGTGGCCTTTTTCAAATACTGTACCGAACCATACGTATCTTTCTTCTGCATTAGAACGGCACATTCATATGCAGCAGCGCCGCGCAGGGCCTCGGGAGCATCAGGTGAGGACGCAAGTCCGCTGAGCAGTTTTATCGATTCATCCCTCCGATTTATTCTGCCGTATACCATGGCGAGGTTGAATAAAAACACAGGGTCCTCCTGCTTCCTGGTATACATCTGTTCGGCCATATCAAATTGCCCGGCCGCATAGTAAAGATTGCCGAGAAAGAGGAGTCCCTTCCTGAAATCGGGTTGTAGTTCCAGTGCTTTCTGAACTCTTTCCAGAGACTGCGTCCATCTCCCCGTTTCAGACAACGCTACAGCCGAATTAAAAAGAGCGTTGACATTTTTCCGATCGTAGGAGACCGAATCCCGGTACAGGGTAAGGGCTTTTTCAAAATCATTTTTCTTAAAGTATATGTTCCCGAGATAGAGAGCAGCCAGGCTTTTCGTGCGCCGTCTGCCGGCCTGGTCGAGCACATGCTTCAACAGCATTTCGCAGCGGTCGTATTCCTCGAGCCGGTAATAGTTGAGTGCATCTCTCAGATTTCTGTCGAAAATATCCGGACGGAGAGCACTGTTCGATGTATTGCTTTTTTGAACCAGAAAATATGCAAGAATACCGGCGGACAACAACAGGACAACAAGAATGTACTCAACTATTTTTTTTCTTTTTCGTAGAAGGGACCGAAGAGCTTTTCCCACGTTCTCTAACCGCCTCTTTCCCCTTTGTCTTTCGAACTCCATCGAGAACTCCGTTTACAAATCTATAGGAATCATCATTTCCGAAAATTTTCGCAATATCGATCGCTTCATCTATCACTACGGTATCAGGCACATCCTTCTGATAGAGGAGCGAGAATGTTGAAAATCTGAGAATAGCCCTGTCGACATATGAAAGCCTGTCAAGACCCCAGTGTTCGAGCTGGGATGCTATGGCTGCGTCAATATCTCCAAGGAATTGGATGGTTCCCCTGATAATCTTTCTTGAGAACTCTAATGTGGCTGCATCATGCTTTTTTTCGAGCCAGTCAAAGGTGAGGATATCATCAACGCTTCTTTTCGCGACGTCATACTGGTAAAGAGCCTGGAGCGCAATAACCCGTGCATTCCGTCGTGAGCCCAAATTCTACTCCATTGAAATAATATTCTGAATTTTAGTCGACTGCCGAACCTTCAAGAGCCAGGATTGGAATATGTCTTCTCCTTTTTTTCTGACAAGGTAGCTCTTGATATTTTCTCGGGCCTCGCTGAACTCCATCATACCGCCTTCACTTTTTTCACGAATCTTGAATAAATAATATCCATCCTGAAGCCGTATTGGGGGTGTCACATCCCCGCTGTCAAGTGAAAAGATAAAGTTTACATCTTCGGGTTTTAAAAAAACGGAAAGCTGTTCCTTCGTGTAGGATCCCAGGTACCCTTCGTTGTCCTTATTGGGGGCCTGGGAATACTGTGTTACGAGCTGTTTAAAACTTTGGCCGGTCTTTACTTCAGTGTATATGTCATTCGCCTGCTTTTTTGCTTTCACCGCATCCTGGTAGGAGGCATCCGGCGCAAGCGGCAAATAAATTTCTGCGAGCTTCACAATAGGCGGAACACTGAGCAGCGTACGATTTGCAGGGTCATTGTAAAAATCCTCTATTTCCTTCTCATCAATAGTGTGAATGCTCGATGATGCCATCTGATTGATAAGGCGGGCCTTGAGCAGTTCCATCCTGTACTGTTCCTTGAGCTGCTCATACGTGATGCCCTCCTGTTTTAGCTGTTCTTCGAATTTCTCATCTGAGAGATCTCCCTGTTTCTTGATATTCTCAATGATCTTCTCGAGCTCCTCGTCGGTTACAATGACACCCCGCGCCTCAGCTTCCTTCTTAATCAGCAGATTATCGATAAGCCTGTTCATAACCTCCTTCTTTGAAGGGACCTCATTGCCCAGAATGAGTGCCGCCCGCCGTGCCTGCCCATAGGCGCTGTTGAATTCATGAATGGTAATAATATCTGCATCCACCTTCGCCGCGATACCATTCACAACCTCAGCAAATGCTAACCCTGAAGCAACCATTATAAAAACAATCACTGCAATAAACACTTTCATACAGGTTCTCCTGATAGATTTTCCCTGTACATCACCCTCCCGTTTGAATAACGGAGCGTCACGGTAGTGACTGTATCGATCTTCTGCTGTAAGATCTTCTCACCGACACTGCGGAAGTTATCCGTGTAATCGGTAAGAAATATCTCATACCCGACGCCCGCCTCTGAACCGCGGCCGAGACGGTGGCTTTCAAAAAGACTTTTAACGGCAGCAGCTGTTGTCTCGGCGGAATCTACGATATGAACCGAGCCCGTAACCTCCTGTATCTGCCGCTGAATCAGCGGATAGTGGGTGCAGCCCAGAACCATGGTATCGATGGATGTTCCGTTAAAAAAAGTAAAATACTCCTCCAGCACCATTTTTAAAACAGGGTGCCCAATCCACCCCTCCTCGATGAGAGGAACGAGTAGCGGTGTGTCTTTCTGAAAAACGGAAAACGAAGCATTTTTCTCTTTCAAAGCCCGTTCATAAGCACCGCTTTTTATTGTGCCGGTCGTGCCGATAACACCGATTCGCCCGTTTTTTGTGACGCTGCACGCCGACTGCGCACCCGGTTCAATCACGCCGATTACCGGTATGTCTATCTCTTTTTCCACGATATGCATTGCAACTGAAGTTGCCGTGTTACAGGCAATAACAAGAAGCTTTATACCGCGCCCGAGCAGGAAATTCACCGCCGCCCGTGTAAAATCGAGCACCGCTTTCTCCGATTTTGAACCGTAGGGCAGGTGAAGAAGATCACCGAGATATACAATGGATTCTCCGGGAAGAGCCTTTTTTATGGCGGCTGCCACGGTAAGTCCTCCAACCCCGGAGTCAAATACTCCAATCGGTCTGTCAGTGTCGCGATTATTCATACTTTTCGTCAAAAAAAATACTAGTCGGCCTGTAGGGTGTCAAGATATTATACCAACCCGATATGTTCTGCCATTTTCACTTGACAAACATCAGATTATTGAGCATTTTTTTCCCTCATGTAAAAAAACAATCTGTATACTATTTGCATACTGGGGGAAGAAACATGATAAAATCACGGCACCTATTTACATCTGAATCGGTAACGGAGGGGCATCCCGACAAGGTCGCCGACCAGATTTCCGATGCAATTCTCGATGCAGTAATGGAGCAGGACCCGATGGGCAGGGTGGCATGTGAAACCCTCGTCACCACGGGCTTGGCATTTGTTGCCGGCGAAATGTCAACCACGGCATATGTTGATATTCCGAAAGTCGTTCGTGGAACTATTAAATCCATCGGATACACTGAACCGGAGCTCGCATTCGACTGGGAGACATGCGCTGTTATCACCAGCATAGATGAGCAGTCGCCCGATATTTCTCAGGGTGTAACCGCAGGCAAGGGACTCCATACAGAGGAGGGCGCCGGTGATCAGGGCATGATGTTCGGATATGCGGTAAACCAGACCGAAGAGTTAATGCCCCTGACCATCATGCTTGCGCACAAGCTCCTCATGCGCCTTTCGGACCTCAGAAAATCCGGAAAGCTTCCCTACCTGAAACCCGACGGAAAATCCCAGGTCACCGTCGAGTACGACAACGGTAAACCCATCAGGGTGGACACCGTCGTTATATCGACCCAGCATTCCTCGGAGGTTGAGTATGAAGACATATGCAATGATATCGTCAAACAGGTCATACTCAAGGTTGTACCACCGGAATACATAGATGACAAACATATCACCTACCATATCAACCCAACCGGAAGATTCGTAATAGGCGGACCCCATGGAGATACCGGCCTTACCGGGCGAAAAATCATGGTCGACACCTACGGCGGTTTCGGAAGCCACGGCGGAGGCTCTTTTTCGGGAAAGGACCCCACAAAAGTCGACAGAAGCGCTGCATACATGGCCCGCTACATTGCAAAGAATATCGTCGCCGCAGGGATGGCGGATGAGTGTGAGCTGCAGCTTGCCTATGCAATCGGTGTTGCGGAGCCGGTATCGATCAATATCAACACCCACGGAACAGGACAGGTCGACGGAGAGGGGATCGTACGGGCAGTAAAAAAGGTTTTCGATCTCACACCCCACGCAATTATCGAGACACTCGACCTGCGAAAGCCGATCTACCAAAAAACCGCTGCATACGGCCACTTCGGGAGAAGTGAATTCTCCTGGGAAAAAACCGACAGGGTAAAGGATCTCAAAGACGCCGTTAAATAGTGGAACGTCAAAAACAGACCCCTTCCTGACGATATAGTAATAAAACCCTGTTACCTCAATACATTACTCATAAGTGGCGTAAGTCCCCCTGGCGGGATGTATCCTTTGCAGGACTGAGTATCAAAGATAACTTATTTGAAGTTACTGAGAAGTGGCACAAGCCATTTCGCGGCCGAGTATAGCAGATAGCTTAATCGAAGGAACGTAGAAAAAGATCGAACATATGTCGGAACTGCGAATAACCTGTATTCTCCTGCTGGTCACATTTACAGTCGCCGTTTCACTTAATGCCCAGGATTCTACGGATGATACCTTTGTTACACTTCTCAAGGTGAAATATACCGGCGGAACGGTTACCGTACGCTTCGAAACCATCCAGAATGAAGGCGTACAGTACCGAATTTACAGATCAACATCCCCGATGACCGCTGAACCAGACCTTGTAGATGCGCGCCTTGCAGGAGAGATAGGGCCTGATGAGCTGCCGTTCAAAGACCAGCCTGAAAGAGACGGGAAGTATTATTACATGGTCTCCGTTGTAAAGGATGATAGCGAATATTTTTCGTTTATTCCCTACCAGAATACCACCCTCACACCCGTCGATTTTGCGCCGGTTCCGCAGCCCGTACAGTCTGTGGCTGTCCAAAAACTGCAGGATACAGCAGTTTTAATCCCCGTTGTCAGAAAAGCCGCTCGGCCAAAACCAAAGGCTCCCACGAACAGGGAGACCATAGACCGAAATCTTCGAACTAATTTTTATAGAGCCAGATACGGCATGGCGCTTGATGATTTCAAAAAAATTGAAAAAAACAGAAACCTTACAAAAAGAGAATCAGCGGAAATCCACTTCTACAGCGCACAGTGCTTTTTCTATCTTGGAAACTATAATGAGGCCCTCAAGCTGTTCATTCAGGGCAAAGAGGAAGGCACGGACAGCGGTATGTCCGATGCCTGGATCGAACGTTGTCTCGATAAAATCGACTAGTACTGGCGGCATGACGCCTGGTACTAGATAAAAGTATTGACTTCCGTATACTGGTAGAGCGCCATACTTTTGTCAAGGTAGCCGAAACGCTTTGACTTGAGATCGATTAAAATTGCAAAATACTTGTTATCTTCGTCATACTTGATGCTTCTCAACTTGATGACATCCCCCTCGGATATCCCCGCGTCTGCGGCAACGGACCCGTTTAGAACATGCATGATGATATAGGATTTCTTTTTAGCCGATTCACTCTTTGAGAGGACAAGCCCGAAAATGGGTGTCACGATATTCTCAGGGGCATCATGCTTGTATATATATCTGGCAGGTTCAACCGGCCGTTTGTCGAGGTAGATGACCTTCGTTTCGGGCGAGCCGTCTCTCTCAATAGTTATATTTAGTATCAGAGGGTTGTCCATGGTGGCGATCAGTTTTTGCACGTCATATATCGTTGATACACGCTTCCCATTTACCTCTGTAATAACATCACCCGACTCAAGTCCGCACACGCTGGACGGGCTTTCAGGCACAATATAGGCAATTTTCAATGCACCCGACTCTGCGTTGAGGGAACAGCCGATCCAGCTCCGTTCCACCTCACCGCCGTCGTATAACCTGTGGAGAACGCTGAGTATATGCTCGGAAGGAATGGCGAAATTGAGGTTTTCAAAATTTTCCAGTCCGGCAAATGCGACACCAACGAGGTAACCTTCACCGTTTATCAGCGCGCCTCCGCTGTTTCCCGGATTAAGGGCCGCATCTATCTGAATAATACCACCGAGCTGTAAAAACGGCCTGTCAACAGAGCTAACTACACCCGAGGTTACTGTATTGGTAAGGCCGACCGGATTACCGATTGCTATCACTTTTTCGCCCTGGACAAGCGAATCAGAGTCGCCCATGAGTATTCTACTCTCTATCTTTGTTTCGATTTTCAGGAGGGCAAGGTCAAAAACCCGGTCATACCCGATAACATTCGCCACAAACTTGACGGTTTCATCCTTCCCCGGATAAATATATATTCTCGAATACCCTTCATAGGTCGGGTCCACACTCGATTCAATAATATGATAATTTGTAAGAATGTAGCCCCTGCTGTCGATAACAATACCGGTACCGAGTGCCTGGTCCGGCATACCGACCCCTCCCTTTGTCTTGATACCCCTGTCTACCACTACCTTGACACTGCTTTTAACCGTCTCTTCGATTGGATTCCGGCTCTTATCCGCTTCGGATTCACCCTCAACCTTCATCGCGGCAAGCTTTTGTTTGAGTGCTTTGTACGACGAACTCTTCTCTTCTTCAGAGAGAAGTCCTTCATATTGAGTAAGATATTTTTGCGCAAGAACGTAATTCCCGCGTGTGAGAAAAAGCTCGACCAGTTTCAGGATTACATTCCTGTTCTGGGAAAAACGGTAGAGTGAAAGCAAACCCGAGACCTCCTGCAATTCTCCGATGCTGTTCAACTCCGATGCAAGATACCCGTCTATGTACTCGTCCAGCTTTATACGATATCGAGCGATCTCCTCAGCCGGAAAGCCGTCTGGAACTTCGTTTTCCATAAGATTTATATAGGAAAAGGTATATTCGATATAATCGAGCTGTCCGCCTTCTTTCTTTGTGTTGGTGATTTTTTCTTTATAGAGGTCGGTAAGGCCGCTGATGAGCTGAGCCTTTCTTGCATCGCTGCAACAGTTGATAAACTCTATGTAGCTGCGAGCTGCATCATAAAATTTACCGTTCTGTCTGTAGCCATCAAACTCCTCCAGGATTTTTTGATCCACATTCTGAACAGGCGGTCCCTGCTTGACAGTCTTTGCAGAACAGGTTGAAAGGAGCAAAAGCAATCCGAAGGTGGATGTGCAGAGGGTAAAAATTCGCATCATGGGGCTTTTCATATCTATTTGCATCCTCCGGTATCGCTACATACAAAATAATACACTGCATTTAAAATAGCAATACCTGTAGATTGCAGGGAGAGGACAAAAGTCTTGACGTCCCTGCGCCTGCATGAGTATAGTGACCGTACAGCACACAAGACGGAGGATTGTATGAAAAAAATAAATGTTGCGCTTACCGGTCACACATCCGTAGGCAAGACCTCGTTTCTGGATGATCTTCTATACGACACCGGTTCTGTTGATGCGCTCGGCACGGTTGACGAGGGTAAATCGATGAGCGACTACGATGAGGAAGAAATCAAGAGAAAGATATCGATAAAATCTACCGTCTTTTCTTTAAATCAAAAAGATGCTCTCATAAATATCGTTGATACGCCAGGGTCTGCCGATTTCGTCGGAGAGGTTGTATCCGCCTTCTACGGTGTGGACTCGATGCTCATGCTTGTTGATGCCGTAAACGGCGTGGAAATAGAAACGACCAAAATATGGAACAGGGCAGCGGGCATTAAGATACCCGTGTTATTCCTCATCAACAAGATGGATAAGGAGCGTGCCGACTATAGAAAAGTCATTGACAATATAAAAGAAAATTTTAAAACGAAACTACTTCTTACCCAGCTCCCCATAGGACAGGAGGACGACTTTTCCGGGGTGATCGACCTTATTAAAATGAAGGCCTTTGTGTATTCAGGAAGCGAAAAAAGGGGCAAAGAACAGGATATCCCGCTTGAGCTCAAGGAGGAAAGTGACGCGCTGAGAAACGAGCTAATCGAAACCGCAGCAGAATCCACGGATGAGCTTACCGAGAAGTACCTCGAAGGCGAAAGCCTGTCTGAAGATGAAATCATGCAGGGCCTGAGAGAAATGGTTCAGAAAAGAGAGGCTGTTCCAGTACTATTCTGTTCATGTTCACTGAACCGGGGAGTCTTTGAGGCGCTCAATATACTCAAAGAGCTCGCACCCCTGTCAAACTTCAGAGAAACAGTTACCACACTGAATTTATCTGATACCTCAAAAGAGGTGGTACTCGAGAGGGCGAAAGACGGACAGTTTTGCGGAATAGTCTTTAAAACGATTATAGACCAGTTTGTGGGAAAGATATCCATGCTCCGCATTCTGAGCGGAACCCTTCACTCTGAAGAGGAGGTATACAATGCATCGCGGGATAAAAAGGAGAAGGTATCGAAACTCAGCCTGCCGTTCGGTAAAACACAGAGGCCGCTCGATCGTGATGCCGAGGAGGGTGATATTATTGTGCTGACCAAAATGCCGCTTGCGGAAACAGGTGATACACTCTCATCCCATGCAAAACCGGTGATACTTCCCGAAATGGTACTGCCGAGCCCCGTTCACAGCGTTGCGATAAAAGCGGAAAACAAGAAGGAGGAGGACAAGCTGGGTTCTCTTCTACAGAGAGCGGCAGAAGAGGATATTGCATTTCATGTCCAGTACAACAAGGAAACAAAGCAGACAGTCATCTCCGGTATGGGTGAGCTCCAGTTCAACATCATTCTATCCCGTCTCAAGGAAAAAAACGGCATTCATTATGTAACGTCCACACCACTCGTTGCATACCGGGAAACAGTGCAGTCACCGTCAAAGGCCGATTATAAGCATAAAAAACAGTCCGGCGGCCACGGCCAGTATGGCCAGGTTTTTCTGGAAATCGAACCACAACCGAGAGGTGAGGGATTCGAGTTTCTGGACAAGATCGTCGGCGGCACAATACCGAAGGGTTACATTCCGGGGGTCGAGAAAGGGGTACGAGAGGCAATGGATGAAGGTGTCGTCGCCGGATACCCGGTTGTCGATGTCCGGGCAAGCCTTGTATTCGGATCGTATCACGAAGTGGATTCTTCCGAGCTGGCATTCAAGATTGCCGGAAGGCAGGCGTTCAAACTGGCAATGGAGAAGGCGAAACCAACGCTCCTTGAGCCTGTAATGAATCTGAAGGTGTATGTCGACGACCAGTACACAGGTGATATTATGAGCGACCTGAACTCAAAGAGAGGAAGAGTATTAGGGATGGACAACATAGGGGGCGGGATACAGCTTATTCGCGCGAAAGTCCCGCAGGCTGAACTTTTAAAGTATTCAATTGAGCTCAGATCGATGACCTCCGGCACAGGTTCTTTTGAAATGGAATTCTCACACTACGATCCGATCAGCGGCAAGATTGCAGAAGATGTTATCAAGGAGACAGCCATGCGGAAGGAAGAAGAGGCAAAAGAAAAATAGGCAAGTAAATTTCCAATGCTTAATAGGTCATGGACAAGAAAAAGATCATTGTCTATTAAAAATTCTGGTACAAAAGGAAAAGATATCGCTTCGCTAGACCAGAATTCTAATAGATAAAACCATAGGCCTGCATGCTTTACACACATATCAAAGAGGATTCGCAAATAAAATGATCGGACTTGTTCAGCGTGTGAAAGAGGCGGAAGTTCTCATTGATGGCAAACAGATTTCCAGCATCGGTGATGGAATACTCCTGCTTGTCGGAATTGCAGCGGGTGACAGTAGAGATGACATCCGCTACATCGCCCAAAAGGTGGTGAATCTTCGTATTTTCGGTGATGAAAAGGGAAACCTCAACCGATCACTTATCGGTATCGGCGGTGAGATACTCGCCGTTTCTCAGTTCACCCTCCTCGGAGATACGAGGAAGGGCAGAAGACCTTCATTTACGGACGCCGCAGCGCCGGAAGAGGCAATGTCTCTATACGAGGGCCTTATTCAAGAGCTCAAGTCATTTCATGTGCCTGTACTGGAAGGCAAGTTCGGAGCAATGATGAATGTACGGCTTGTCAACAGCGGACCTGTTACTCTCATTATAAACTCGAGAGATAAGATTCGGGCATAAATTCCTCCGTTTCCAGACATTCAAGACGTTTCAGCAGAGGTGACGAACATATGGAAATTATCATGAGGACTGTCGGCATTCTTGCGGCAAATTGTTTTATTCTGAGAAATAACGACGAGGCGGTTGTTATTGATCCGGGCGGCAACCCCGAGCTTATTCTACCGCTTATCGGGAAGAGGAAACTGGTCTACATCATCAACACGCACGGCCATTACGATCATATTGCCGGGAACAACCCCCTGAAAGCACATTACGATACAAAGCTCCTGGTCAGTGAAGAAGACTATCCGATGCTCTTCAACCCCCAGATGAACCTTTCGATAATGGTCGGAACGCCGTTTATCTCCATGGCGCCGGATGTCCTTCTGCATGACGGCGACAGGATTGAATTCGATGATCAGACATTGGAAGTGCTGCTCACACCTGGACATACGAAGGGAAGCATCTGCATAAAAGCGGGCAAACATCTTTTTTCCGGGGACACACTCTTCTATCACTCGGTGGGCAGAACCGATCTCCCCACCGGCTCCATCGACGAATTGAAACAGAGCATACTCACCAGGCTCTACACACTTCCCGATGATACGAGGGTTTATACCGGACACGGAGAAGGCACGACCATCGGGGAGGAAAAGAGGTACAATGAATTTGTGAGGGCAGGCTAGTTATGTATCCAGGTCGGTGTTCGATCGGCTGCAGAGCAGCTTAACTGAGCTCACGGATCAGCCTTGCAACTGCGAGCCCTGGCATAAATGCATTGTGTATTAATAGGTAAGTAAACTTGTCAATCTTAGAAGTTGAAAATTATCACTTACCTGATGGTTTTTACCAGTTCTGACGCACGTATAGATAATTTAATTCATATTAATGAATTATGAGTAGGAATAAATATTTTTTTTCGCAAAATAAAGGTAGACGGTAAAACGACCTTTTATTAATATAGTGTGGGGAGTTTT
>Ga0315537_1001866_pt1 | contig 16385 bp, 20 predicted proteins | sample SalMarSW160270MG_FD_203091 | JGI IMG/M metagenome (GOLD analysis project Ga0315537, IMG submission 203091) | Salt marsh sediment microbial communities from the Plum Island Ecosystem LTER, Massachusetts, United States - Salt Marsh Sediment SW1602-70 ... | reverse complement strand
TATTATGGGTATATAAGATGGCAACAGGACATGTCCCTTTTTGAGTCGGAGCTTGCCTCTTATAACCAGCATCTTGATGGGAGAACATCCGTTCCAGAGGATGAGTATATGCAATTGGTGGTACAGGCGAAGATAATAGACAACCTGGCAGAGCGAATAGGAGGGCTTTACCAGCCTCTCGGAACAGTGACCACTGTCAAGATTTATTGGTGAGAACGGACAATGGAAGCACTTCCCAAACAAGCTCTCTCTTGTCCCGCCTGCCGCTACTTGATATAATTGAGCCATATTTCATCAGGTTGGCACCGTGAGCAAAGAACCTAATCAGCGTTATCAGCGTATGGTGGTCAAGTTCGGCACCGGTCTGGTTACCGGCGGCAGCGACCACCTGAACCCGGAAATCATGTCCGGCCTGGTGGCCCAGGTGGCCAGGCTTCACGAGCAGGGCCGGGAGATTATCGTCGTCTCCTCGGGGGCCATCGCTTCGGGCCGGCACCGGCTGGGGCTCTCCGGGAAGAAGGCGGGCAGCATCCCCGATAAGCAGGTACTGGCCGCCGTGGGGCAGAGCCCCCTGATGAACTTCTACGACAGCCTGTTCAGCCAGCACCATATCACCGTGGCGCAGGCACTGCTGGCCAAGGCCGACCTCTCCGACCGGGCCGGCTACCTTAATGCCCGTAACACCCTGCTGGCCCTGCTTGAGCTCCGGGTGCTGCCCATTGTCAACGAGAACGACGTGGTGGCCGTGGACGAGATTAAAGAGGCCAGATTCGGCGATAACGACAACCTCTCGGCCATGGTAGCCAACCTGGTCGATGCCGACCTGCTCTTGATTCTCTCCGACATCGCCGGGCTTTTTACCGCCGACCCGCGCCGCAACACCCGGGCCGAGCTTATCCCACGGGTGGAGAAGATAGATGCCGGGATTGAGAAGCTGGCGGCGGGCACCACTAGCAGCCTGGCTATCGGGGGCATGGTCACCAAGATAGAGGCCGCCAAACTGGCGACCGCCTCCGGCACAGCCGTGGTAGTGGCCGACGGCCGGGAGCCGGAGGTTATCCTGCGCATAGCCGGCGGCGAGGCGGTGGGCACCCTTTTCCTACCCACCACCAGCAAGCTGGAGAGCCGCCAACGCTGGATGCTAAGCGGCCTCTGCACCAGGGGTAAGTTGATGGTGGACTCCGGGGCGGCCACGGCTCTTAAAAAGCGGCGGGGTAGCCTGCTTGCGGCCGGTATCAAACAGGTCAGCGGCCGCTTCGAGCAGGGAGACATTGTCAATATAAGCGATGCCGAGGGGACCCGTCTCGGCTGTGGCATGACCAACTACAGCTCGGCGGACATCGAGATTATCAAAGGGGCGCACTCCGGCGAGATTGCCACCCTGCTCGGCCACGACTACGGCTCCGAGGTCGTCCATCGCAACAACCTGGTGTTGCTTTAGAAAGAGAGGTTTAAGGTGCCTATCGGCAGACTCTACGGGATTGATGGCGAAGAGGTTATAGTCAGCGTTGACTACCGCTTCTATGACGAGTCGCCGCTGCGCTGGTGGGGAGAGCTGGTGCCCAAGGAGTACCGGCGCTTGGGCGACGGCGACGGCTATGTCATCGAGCTGGAGGACGGCCGCCGGGGGCGGTGCTCCTTGAGGAAGCGGGTTAACCGGGCGGTGAGCAGCACCCCACCCCTCTACTACTACTATTTCCGGGGGATGGGGTATTTCGAGAGCCCGGAACAGCCTGAGCCGAGCGGTGGTATCATAGCTTAGGGGGAAGGGTAGCTCCCTATGGGATAAGGGGGGTTGAGTTTAACACAGGGGAGTCCAAGAGGGGCGAAGCCCCTCTAAAATACCTCCCCTTCCCTTTGACAAGGGGAAGGGGACACAGGGGATAGGGTTACCATGTTATTTAAGATAGTCTGCCCTGAATGTAAGACCGAAGGCAGCTTCTCTCTCAGCGACCGGCGCTACCAGGGACCGTACCGCTGCTGGAAATGCCGCAAGCTCTATACGGTGCTGATAGAGGACGAGGAGCTCAAGTCCTGTGAGCCCCTAACCGATGAGGAGTTCCAGAAACAGCAGGAAATCGAGGCCCTAAAGCGCAAGTTCCGAAATCCGGGGTAGAGAGGCGCCTAGCCCGGCGCCAAGAGAAGGTTAAAATGCCTACCTTCGTAAGTAACGGCTCAGGCACGCTCTATGATGCCCAGGAACGAGAGGCCCTGGCCACGATTGCCTACCGCATCTACCGGAACCCGGCCACCGAGCAGCGGGCCGAGAAGTGGTGGGGCAGCTTCGCTCTTGACTTTCCGGTGGCCGAGATGAGTGAGTATACCCTCGAGATGGAGGACGGACGCAAGGGCGTCTGCTCTCTTGAGGTACGCAGGGTACATCAATTAACCGAGTCTCTCATCTTCTATCACTACGACCTCAATGGAATCAGTGCCCTCAAGTAGCCCTAAGGAGTATAAATTATGAAAACCCCAATCGAAGAACTGGAAGCCAAAGGAAACGCCGCCAAAGCCGCCTCCCGTCGTCTGGCCTACCTGTCCACCGAGGTCAAAAACCGGGCTTTGGGCAACATCGCCAGCGACCTAGTGGCTAAGAAGGAGGAGATACTGGCCGCCAACCGGATTGACTACCAGGCCGGTGAGTCTTCCGGGATGAGCGCCGCCATGCTTGACCGCCTCATGCTTTCCGAAGAGCGCCTCGGCGCCATCGCCCAGGACGTCCTCGCCGTAGCCGCCCTCCCCGACCCGGTGGGCGAGGTCTTCGACATGCGCACCCTGCCCAACGGCCTGATGCTGGGCAGAAAGCGGGTGCCGCTGGGGGTTATCGCCGCCGTCTACGAGAGCCGCCCCAACGTGACCATAGACATCTCAGTCCTGTGTCTCAAGTCGGGTAACGCCATTATCCTGCGCGGGGGCAAAGAGGCCATCCACTCCAACAGCGCCCTGGCCAGGGTGGTTATCGAGGCAGCCGCCAGGGCCGGCGTCCCCGATGGCGCCGTTCAGTTCATCGAGAATACCGACCGCGCCCTGGTGAGCCACCTGCTCAAGATGCGCGGCGTTATCGACCTGGTCATCCCCCGGGGCGGCGCCGGTCTCATAGAGTTCGTCACCGAGAACGCCGCCATGCCTGTGGTCAGCGGGGGGATTGGTGTCTGCCATACCTACATTGACCGCAGCGCCAATCTGGAAAGCGCGGTGGCTATCGCCTTTAACGCCAAGGTGCAGCGCCCCACGGTGTGTAACGCCCTGGACACCCTGCTGGTGCACAAGGACATCGCCCGGCGCTACCTGCCCAGGCTAGCGGCGGAGTGGGCCAAGGCCGGCGTGGAGATACACGCCGACAAAAGGGCCATGTCCATCCTCGGCCCCGATAGCTCGCTTAAGCTCGTCCCGGCTACTGACCAGGACTGGGGGAAGGAGTTCTTGTCGCTCACGGCGGCGCTCAAGGTGGTCGATTCCCTGGACGAAGCCCTCAAACACATCGAGCGCTACGGCTCCGGGCACTCCGAGGCGATTGTCACCGAGGAATACACATCCGCCATGCGCTTTCTTAACGAGGTGGATGCCGCCTGCGTCTACGTTAACGCCAGCACCCGGTTCACCGACGGCGGGCAGTTCGGGCTGGGGGCTGAGGTGGGTATCAGCACCCAGAAGATGCACGCCCGCGGCCCCCTGGGGCTAAAGGAGCTGACCACCTACAAGTGGCTCATCTTCGGTAGCGGGCAGGTAAGACCCTAGAGCGCGCTTACTCCAGGTTGAGGGCCTCTTTCTGAACCCGAAAGAGCTGGTTGATTCCCCGCTCGGCGAGAGTGATGATGGCGTCAACGGTCTCCCTGGGGAAGGGCTTGACCTCTGCGGTGCCCTGAATCTCGACGAACTCGCCCTTGCCGGTCATGGCCACGTTAAAGTCAACCGAGGCGCCGCAGTCTTCGTCGTAGCACAAATCAAGCATCATGTAGTCGTGAACAATGCCCACGCTGGTGGCGGCTATGGCCGTCTTCAGGGGCACGGAGGAAATCACCCCCATGTTGGACAGGGTCTGCATCGCCTGATAGAGGGCGACATACGCCCCGGTAATGGCGGCGGTCCGGGTGCCGCCGTCAGCCTGGAGGACATCACAGTCCACGATTAGGGTCCTCTCGCCCAGCGCCGTAAGGTCGGCCACGGCGCGCAGCGAACGCCCGATAAGGCGCTGTATCTCCTGATTCCGGCCGGTAATCTTCCCCAGCGAGGAATCGCGGGGGGTGCGGGTGACCGTGGCCCGGGGCAGCATGGCGTACTCGGCGGTTATCCAGCCGCTGCCGCCGCCCTTGAGGAAGGCGGGCACCCTTTCGTCAACGCTTACCGAACACAGCACCCGGGTCTTACCCAGCTCTATCAGCGCCGAGCCCTCGGCAAAGCCCTGGTAGCCGGGGGTTATGCTTACCGGCCTCAGTTCATCATAGGCCCGCCCGTCGGCTCTCCTCATACAAATCTTCCCTTCTAGATAGCGACCTGTGCCCCAGTATAACACCGATAAGCGGCGTCCGCAATCGGGGGCCTTCACTCCAGGCTCAGAAGATACTCTTTCAGCCAGGTAAGGGCGGCCTGAGCCGCCGCCATCTTGTTCTGTTCCCGGTCTCCCGAAAAGACGTGCCTTCGGCTCTCGGTGCCGGTTCCACAGGACAGACCGAGGTAGAACAGGCCCACCGGTTTTCCCGGGGTGTCCCCGCCGGGGCCGGCGATACCGGTATCGGCAAGGCAGATATCCACCCCAAGCACCTCCCGGCCACCCCGGGCCATCTCCCGGGCCACCTCCGGGCTGACAGCGCCATATCTCTGGATGGCAGCTTCGCTGACCCCGACCACCCCGACCTTGACCTGGTTAGAGTAGGCGGTGATTGACCCCTTATAGTAGTCCGAGCTACCGGCGACACTGGTTATCAGGTGAGAGATAAGCCCGCCGCTAGCCGACTCCACGACCCCGAGGCTCAGCCCTCTAAGGCGGAGTAGATTACCTATCTCCAGCTCCGGCTTACTCATAGCGTCTCCTCCCTCCGACAGACGGCTAACCGGGTAAAAGGGTATGGACTATCCAGCCGGTTTCGTGTTATTATCCATCTAACTCCAGTATATACGAACCAGCCGGGTAAAATGAAGCCGCAAAATGCATCCCTGATTGCTTCGGGCGTTAACTAAGAAGGGAGGTCGTCGATGAGCACAGGAGGCTTGGTTTTCAGTATCCTTGGTGGCATATGTGCCGTGCTGGGTGGTCTCACCGCCGGCGGGGTAATCCCGACACTAGCCGAAGGGCTTACCTGGATGTTCTGGCTTATTCTGGCGGGGGTCTTACTCCTGGTTGCAATCGTATTTAATACCGGAAGCAAGGGCGAATACTAATTCGAGGCGCACGTTTTACAGGCTTTGGGAAGCGAAGCTAGGATTTTGCTGAGGGTTTCCCCCAATGCCCCCAAAAGCGAGGTGGTGGGCTTTAGCGAGGGCATACTACGGGTGAAGATAGCGGCACCACCAATCAAGGGCAAGGCCAATAGAGAGCTCGTGGCCTTTTTGAGCCGGCTTTTAGGCGTCAGCCAGAGCTCTCTTTCTATTGTCAGGGGACACACCAGCCGCACCAAGACGCTCTCCGTAAGCGGCCTGAGTCAGCAGGAGCTATTGGGGCGGCTTCAATCCGACGACTGCTGAGCCTGCTTTCTCTTGCGGCGGCGCCAGTAGGTAATGCCGAGTATGGTGCCCCATATCGGGCTGAAGATGCCAATCCAGATAAAGGCCGTTCCCAGCCCCTGCCCGAAGCTCGTCAGCCCGCGCACCGCGGAGTTAAGCGCCTCGCTGGCGCTCCAGCCGGGGCTGACCAGCGGCCCCAGGGATGGCTCCAGATTTATCGAAATCAGGCTCATGGCCGAGATTTGCTCCAGGTACTGCATCCGCCCCTTGATTTGCTCTATCTCATAGCGTATCTGGGACAGCGATTCGTAGATTTTGAGGATGTCCTCCACTTCCTCGGCCCGCCCCAGAAGGGCCAGATACTGGCTCTCGGTGGCCTCGGCGTTCCTCAGCCGCGACTCAAGGTCAACGTATTCCTCGGTTATATCCTGGGTGCTGGTGCTCTCCGAGGTCACCCTGACCGCCATCGCCCGCAGCTCACTCAGCGCCTGGTCGAACTTGTCGCTGGGGATACGAATCGAGACCCAACCCCGCATCTCCTCTTCCTCACCATAGATGTTGGAGTTGACCACCCAGCCCCCGAGCCTAGCGGCCAGGGCGGCTATCTCGTCCTGGGACTGGGCTACGTCCTCGACCACCAGCGATATCTCCCCGTTGCGGACTATCATCCGCTCCTCCGGTAACGAGGACGGTAGCTCCACGCCGCCGCCGCTAATTTCCGCTTTATCCCACTCCGCCGTTGGCACTGTGGGTTCCATGGGTACCGGGTAGGAGGTCACCCCCGGGGCTTCCCCGGCACAGCCGTTAACGCCGGTGGCCAGGAGCAGGCTTAAGATTACTAAGGCTACAATCATTAAGGATAGCTTTTTCATAACGCCTCCATCACATCCGAAATAGAGAGCGGCTTCTAACCAGGCCTCGCCACTATTATAACGCCAGAGGAAAGAAAAGGGTAGTGTCTCCACTGGCGAGACCGGTAGCCCCCTCGCCTCCTTTCAGCATATCCTCCGGCTGTGATATGCTACTATTACAGTAAAGTTGCAAGGGATTAGATAAAGGTGGCAGGGAAAAAAATCCTCATCGTCGAGGACGACAGAAACCTGGTGGAGGTCCTGAAATACAACCTGGTTAAAGAGGGCTATGAAGTAGCCACCGCCTTCGACGGCAGCCAGGCCCTGGAGACGGCGCGCCGGGAACGCCCCGGCCTGATTATTCTGGACATAATGCTACCCGAGATGGACGGCTTCGAGGTCTGCCGTATCCTGCGTAACGAGATGGCGGTACCCATCCTGATGCTCACCGCCAAGGACGAGGAGGTCGACAAAATAATCGGCCTCGAAATCGGGGCCGACGACTACATGACCAAGCCCTTCAGCATGAGGGAGCTGCTCGCCCGCATTCGGGCCATGTTCCGCCGTGCCGAGATGAAGGAAGCAGAGCCGGCCGCCGCTGAGGACGTAACAGTAATCAACGAACTCGCCATAGACGTTGCCCGGCGCCGGGTCGATATCGGCGGCTCCAGCGCGAAGCTGACGCCGAAGGAGTTCGAGCTACTGGCCTTCCTGGCCAAGCACAAGGGGATTGTTTTCAGCCGGGAACAGCTCCTGGAAAAGGTATGGGGCTATGATTATGCCGGCGACACCCGCACCGTCGATGTCCACATCCGCTGGCTCCGGGAGAAAATAGAGGCCGACCCGGGGAAACCCAGATACCTGATTACGGTGAGGGGTGTCGGCTATAAGCTGGAGGGCTGAAGGTGTTCCGCAGCATTCAGTGGCGGATAACGCTGCCGTTTATACTGCTCATCCTGGGCAGCATCGGGTTCCTGGGGCTCTATCTGGTAGATTCGGCAAGAGACACCCAGATTGACAATCTGCGCTCCCAGCTTGAGAACACCGCCCGGCTTACCGCCCAGGCCAGTCTACCCGGCTTTACCGACCCGGAGACTGAGGACCTGGCCGATTTAGCTGAGACCCTGGGGCGAGAGACTGGCGCCCGGGTTACCATCATCAGCCTAAGCGGCACCGTTCTCGGTGATTCCGAGGAAGACCCGGAGACCATGGAAAACCACGCCAACCGCCCCGAGGTGATGGCCGCCCTGGCTTCAGGCATCGGGGAGAGCACCCGCTACAGCGCCACCCTGGGAGAGCAACTGATGTATGTCGCCGTGCCCATAGTGAGCCGGGGAGAGGTTGTCGGCGTGGCACGGGCAGCCCTGCCGCTGGCAGCGGTGGAAAACCTGGTAGCTAAGGTAACCACCCCGGTTATCGCGGCGCTGGGCATAACAGCCGGGGTAGCCCTGCTGGCCGCCGCGCTCATCTCCCGGGCAATAAGCCGCCCCATACAGGAGGTCACCGGGGCGGCCCGGAGAATCGCCCGGGGGGAACTCAGCCAGAAGATTAGCGTTAAGACCAAGGACGAAGCCAGCCAGCTGGCCGAGGCCTTCAATCAGATGTCGCTCAGTCTGCAAAAGACGGTCGCCGAAATCTCCGAGGAGAGGGGTAAGCTGGCCGCCATTCTGGCCAGCATGGCCGACGGGGTAATCATGACGGACGGCGAGGGTAACGTTCTCCTAGCCAATCCGGCCGCGGAGAAGCTGTTCGGCTTCAAGCAGGGTAAGGTGAGGGGCCGCTACTTCATAGAGGCGGTACCGGACTATGAAGTGGACGAGGTACTCAGGTCGTGCCTTAAGACCGGCCGCGAACAGGCCGTCCAGCTCGAATCGGGAATCGGGAAACGGTTTCTGCGGGTGGTCGCCGTCCCCCTGATAACCGACCGGCCCGCCGGAGCGCTGGTGGTGTTTCAGGACCTCACCGAGCTACGAAGCCTGCAGACCATGCGGCGCGAACTGGTGGGCAATATCTCCCACGAGCTAAGGACGCCGCTAACTACCATCAAGGCGGTCATCGAGACGCTGAAGGACGGCGCCGTCGAGGACAGGGAGCTTACCAGGAACTTCCTTACCAGCGTCGACAGCGAGGTAGACCGCATGACCCAGATAGTCGCCGAGCTCACCGAGCTATCGCGTATCGAGAGCGGCAAGGCCGAGCTCAAGCTGGAGAGGGTAAACCTCAATATACTCGCCCGGGAGGCTATCGCCCAGCTAAACCCCTTCGCCACGCGGCGGGGGGTGACCGTAAGCCTGGAACCCGCCCCCAAGCTACCCCCGGTCACCGCCGATAAGGAGCGAGTCCGGCAGGTGATAACCAATCTATTGCATAACGCCCTCAAGTTCACCCCGCCTAAGGGTAAGGTGACGGTGGCCACCGGCCTCAAGGGAGACTCGGCCACCCTAAGCATCTCCGATACCGGAATCGGGATTTCCGGGGAGGACCTGCCCCACGTCTTCGAGCGTTTCTACAAGGCGGATAAGGCCCGCTCCGGGGGCGGTACCGGCATGGGCCTAGCCATTGCCAAACATATCGTCCAGGCCCACGGAGGCACTATCCGGGCCCAAAGCGAGCCGGGTAAGGGCTCCACCTTCAGCTTCAGCCTGCCCGTGAAGTAAGCGGATAAAATTTAACACAACCTTAACCAGGCCTTAAACCTACCTTAAACCACGCCTGATACGCTATCAGTAGCTGGTAAAGTAGAAGGTTTGAGGCTTTTTATTTGGGGAAAAGGGTCTTATTCATCTGTGTCCACAACGCAGGCCGAAGCCAGATGGCGGAAGGCTTCTTTAATCACCTTGCCCAGGGGAAGGCGACCGCCGAATCGGCGGGTACCAAGCCGGCCAGCGAGGTAAGCCCGAGCGTTATCGCCGTCATGGGCGAAGCCGGCATAGATATCCGAAAGCAGCATCCGAAGCCGCTCACCCTGGAGATGCTGGAGAGGGCGGACCGGGTGATTACCATGGGCTGTGAGGTAGCCGAGACCTGCCCCGCCAGCTTCGTACCCACCGAGGACTGGCAACTCAGCGACCCCAAGGGAGAGCCCATGGAAAAGGTGAGGCAGATAAGAGACCAGATTAGAGAGAGGGTGGAGTCCCTGATTAAAGAATTGCACTGACGGGAAATGTTTTACCGAGTTTTAACAAAACCTTAAATTGGGCTTAAACATAGCCTGTTACCATGAAAAAAGAGAGGCTAAATTAAGGAATCTTCCGGACAGGACTGAGACCGACGTCGAGTCAAATAAACCCCAAAAAGGAGAGAAATTTGAAAACCCACCTAGGAAAAAGACGCTTTATACTGCTAATGAGCAGTATCCTGACTATCGGGCTGGTGCTATCTTCGGCGGGCTGCGCCAGCTCCCCAGCGACCACCCCCACCGGGCTCTCGGGAACGATTACCGAGGCCGGCTCGACCAGCGTCCAACCGCTGGCGGAGAGGCTGGCTGACGTCTTCATGCAGATGCACCCCAAGGTAACGGTCACCATCCAGGGCGGCGGCTCCTCTGTCGGTGTCAAGTCGGCGGACGACGGCACGGTAGACATCGGCGCTGCCTCCAGGGAGCTCAAGCCGAGCGAGCCCTCCCTGGTAAAGCACCTGCTCGCCCGTGACGGCATCGCCATCGTAACCGACCCCGCCAACGCCGTCACCGGTCTAACCAAGGACGAGGTAAGAAGAATATTCGCCGGCGAGGTTACCAACTGGAGCCAGGTCGGCGGGACCGATGCCGAAATCATCGTTATCGCCCGGGAAGAGGGCTCCGGGACCAGGGGTGCCTTCGAGGAAATGGTCATGGATGAAGACCTGATTACCAGTAACGCCATTCTGCAGCTGTCAAACGGCGCCGTGAGGACGACGGTATCCACCACCCCCAACTCAATCGGCTTCCTTTCCTTCGGCTACCTCGACACCTCGGTAAAGGCGCTGGCCGTCGATGGCGTCGAGGGCACCGTCGAGAATGCTAAAAACGGCAGCTACCCGATTGTGCGCCCCCTCTACTTCCTGACCAAAGAGGCGCCCACGGGGCTAGGTAAAGAGTTCATCGACTTCTGCCTGAGCGCGGAGGGGCAAAGCATCGTCACCGACGAGGGGTTTATACCGGTAGATTAAACCGTTCATTCTTCTCCTTTCTTTAGGATAGGGCGGGGTAGCTTTAAAGCAGCACCCCGCCCCCGGGCGTTGGGAAAGACTGACTATGAAAGGCAAAAATGGCAAGCCATGTAGTCATTGACCGTACCGCCAAGCTTGTCGTTATCATCTGCGCCTCAGCCTCCTTTGTGGTGCTGGGGGCAATCTTTGTCTTCACCCTGCGTGAGGGGATGCCCGCCTTTCAGGAAATAGGCCTCTCTAACTTCCTCTTCGGCACCGAATGGCGCCCCGGACTGGGGATGTTCGGCATCCTGCCCATGACGGTGGGCTCACTTCTGGTGACCCTGGGTTCCATGGTGCTGGCTATCCCGGTCGGTATCGCCTGCGCCATCCTGCTCGCCGAGGTAGCCTCCTTCCGGGTACGGCGCATACTCAGACCGGCCATAGAGCTCCTGGTCGGTATCCCCTCGGTAGTCTACGGGCTGGTAGGCATGATGCTCATCGTGCCCCTGGTGCGTGAAATCGGCGGCACCGGATTCAGCGTCCTGTCAGCCTCCTTGGTGCTCATGGCCATGGTGCTGCCCACCATTATCAGCATCAGCGAGGACAGCCTGCGGGCCGTCCCCAAGGGGTACAAAGAGGCGGCGCTGGCTATGGGCGCTACCCAGTGGCAGATGATATGGCACGTACAATTGCCCGCCGCCCGCTCCGGCATCGTGGCGGGTATCGTGCTGGGCATGGGCCGGGCCATCGGCGAGACCATGGCCATGATAATGGTCATCGGTAACGCCGTGGTCATGCCCACTTCACCCCTGAGCCCGGCCCGCACCCTGACCGGCAACATCGCCGCCGAGATAATGTACGCCGCCGGGACACACCGCAGCGCCCTCTTCGCCACCGGGGTCGTCCTCTTTCTGCTTATCCTGGTCCTCAATACGGTGGCCACCTTCGCCCTGAAGAGGGGAATCAGGAGCCAACATGTCGCCTAAGTCGGTTCAAAAAATAGCCATGGTGTTCATCTGGGGGGGCGGGGCCATCACCGTGGCCATCCTCCTCGGCATCATACTCTACGTGCTGATTCAGGGGCTGCCCGTAATCAACCTGGAATTCCTGATTACTCCCCCCCAGGGCGGGTTAAGCGGCGAGGGGGGTATCTCCAGCGCCATCGTCGGCACCCTCTATCTCCTGGGCATTACCCTGGCGATACTGATTATCCCCGGCATAGGCGCCGGTATCTACCTCGCCGAATACGCCCGGGATAACCGGCTGACACGCCTGGTGCGCTACGCCGTGGAAACCCTGGCCGGGGTCCCCTCAATCGTCTTCGGGCTGTTTGGTTTCGCCCTCTTTGTAACCTCCCTTCACTTCAACTTCTCCATCCTGTCGGGGGCCCTGACCCTGGTCTGCCTTCTCCTGCCGACGCTCGTCCGCACCACCGAGGAGGCAATCAGGACGGTGCCCCGTTCCTATCGCGAGGCGTCGCTGGCTATGGGCGCCAGCAAGTGGCAGACAGTCCGGCACGTGGTCTTGCCGGCGGCTATGCCCGGCATTATCACCGGCGTCATCCTCTGCGCCGGCCGCATCGTCGAGGAGACTGCCTGCCTTTACGTTACCATGGGGGGGAGCGCCGCCATGCCTACCTCGCTACTCTCCGGGGGGCGCACCCTGTCACTGCACCTCTTCTACCTGGCCATGGAGACCAGGGCCTTCGATAAGGCGATGGGAACCGGGGCCGTGCTCATCATCATAATCATCGTTATCAACACCCTAACCAACTGGCTATCGCAACGCTACCAGAAAAAGATGAGGGGAGGCTAAAATGGAAACGAAGATGCAGACCCGGCACCTCGACTTCTACTACGGTGAATGTCAGGTGCTTAAAAAGGTCTCACTAAATATGAAGGAGCGCCAGATTACGGCCATGATTGGGCCGTCGGGGTGCGGCAAATCGACCCTGCTAAGGGTCCTCAACCGGATGAACGATATAATCCCAGGGACAAGGCTTCAGGGCGAGGTCCTGCTCGACGGGAATAATATCTACGCGCCCGGGGTAGACGTGGTCGAGGTAAGGAAGAGGGTGGGCATGGTCTTCCAGCAGCCCAACCCCTTCCCCAAGTCCATTTACGAAAACGCCGTCTTCGGCCCCCGAATGCTGGGGCAGAAGGATAAGGCCTACCTGAGTGAGGTAGCCGAAAGGAGCCTCAAAGCCGCCGCCCTGTGGGACGAGGTCAAGGACGACCTGGATAAGTCGGGGCTGGCCCTCTCCGGGGGGCAGCAGCAGAGGCTGTGTATTGCCCGCGCCCTGGCCGTAGAGCCGGAGGTAGTCCTCATGGACGAGCCGTGCTCAGCCCTCGACCCGGTGTCGACGCTGAAGATAGAGGACCTGATGCAGGAGCTCAAAAAGCGGTATACTATTGTCATCGTTACCCATAACATGCAGCAGGCGGCGCGGGTCTCCGACTGGGCCGGGTTTCTGCTGCTGGGCGAGCTGGTGGAATACGCCGAAACCAGCGAGATTTTCAGCCGCCCCCAGGACAAAAGAACCGAAGACTATATCACCGGACGATTCGGCTAAAGGCCGAAGGGAGGTTTTGGCGATGGAGATAAGGACAATCTTTCACAGAAGGCTCAGGGAGATTCAGAACGACGTTCTGGCTATGGGGAGCATGGTGGACAAGGCCATCGACCGCTCCGTAGAAGCCCTCAAGAAAAGAGACCTCAAGCTGGCCGAGCAGGTCACTAGCGACGACAAAATGATAGACCAAAAGCGGTTCGAGATTGAGGAAAACTGCGTCGAGCTTATCGCTACCCAGCAACCCATGGCCAGCGACCTGCGCACCATTATTTCCGTATTCAGCATCATCACCGACCTGGAGCGCATCGGCGACCACGCCGAGGGCATCGCCAAGATTGTGCTCATGATTGGCGACGAGCCCCCCCTGAAACCGCTAATCGACCTCCCCCGCATGGCCGAAAAGACCCGCGACATGCTCAAGAGAAGCCTGGGGGCCTTCATCGACCGCGACGCCGATGCCGCCCGGCAAATCGTGGCTGAAGACGACGAGGTAGACAATCTCTATACCCAGGTATTTAGAGAGCTGCTCACCTTCATGGCCGAGGACCCCAAGACCATCACCCGGGCTACCCGCCTTATCTGGGTAGCCCACAACCTGGAACGCAGCGCCGACCGGGTGACCAACATCTGCGAACGGATAGTCTTTACCGTAACCGGTAAGATGGAGGAGATAGGGGCCTCCAAGTACTGAGCCGCCGCGCTGCGATTTGACGGCGTATTCCCAGTCGGGCATAATAGTAACGCCGACGAAAAGGCTAGCTCCTTTACCGCCAAGCTAGCCTCAGCATAGGCTCGTGGAGAGGTGTCCGAGTGGTTTATGGTGCCGCTCTCGAAAAGCGTGAAAACCACGATTGCAAAGCTGAAAGGCGCTAGCCCTAAATTCCGTTTCGTTTGTAAATGTCCATTATGTCCGACTGTGTTTGAAACAATTTAGTAGCAAAATTAGTAGCAAAAATGGAATTGCCCCTTCATGTTAACCGCCTGGGGCTAGAATTAACTTCAGAATAAGCCATGCGCCTATAGCTCAGCGGATAGAGCATCGGTCTTTGGAAACTGTCGCTACGTGTCCTAAACAGTGGTTTTTCGTTCAAATTAGAACCTTTGTGTCAAACGCCTAAAACCTGCTTTGTGCGTAAAATGCCATCTGGTACTAAACCGTTTCATTCAGTCCATTAGCAAATTATTAGCAATTCTCTCGGCTTCATTTTGAGCATAATATAGCGAGGTCTTTGCTAAGCTATACTGTTAGAATTAACACTCCGATGTAAAGTTAACGAATTGACTTCTCCAGTTTTAGCACATCGTTAACGGTAATATGTGATCCTTCAAACTCAATAATACCTTCATCACGCATCAAACCCGTTTCTCGGTTGAATTTTAAACTAATGACTGTATAATATAATGTGTCTGCCTCGTTACATGAGAGTCAGCTACAGAAAGGGGGATTTAGAATGCCTGATAGTGTCTACAAAATAATTACATTAGTGGGTACTAGCACAGAGTCATGGGAAAAGGCAGCCGCTAATGCTGTTGAGACGGCTGCTAAGAAACTAAATGACTTGAGGATTGCTGAGATAGAAAAGCTAGACATGCATGTTGAGAATGGCAAAGTTGTCAACTACCGTGCAAAGGTAAGAGTCTCTTTCAAATACCACAGTGAAGTAATGTAGTATAATTCAAGACAACGACGCCTTATAAAACTTCAGGCTACCGTGAGATGTAAATATCTCAAAAGTCACCCCTTTTTGCCCTCAGTGCAACTAGGTAACACAATTCGGGGCCATTCATTTGTTTGCTGTAGTCGTTGTCTACCGTATGATAAACCCAGCATATTCAAGAAGGGAATCTACAAATGCGACCTATTTCTTTATCAGCCTTAGCTCAAGAGCTCCATACGGGAGAATACAAAAGCGACGAAGACGTCGCAAAGCAAGCTATTGCCGATTACAATTGGGTTAAGAATAACATATTGTATCGACTTTCAAACTGGGGAGCACCGAAGCAGACTTTGCTTCAAACATCTGGTGCATGTGGCGCAAAGGCTGAACTACTTGGAGAATTACTTGAGCTACATGGTATTAAGGTACGCTACGTTGAAGGAAGACCATTACCTATAATTTGTCCCCTTGCCAGAATTCCGGCGCTAAATTTCCATTTCTGGTTAGAAGCGAAAATCGGTAATAAGTGGCTCACATTAGATCCGACACCAGATAGCGAAAGCGAGCATTTCCTCGGTAGAACAGAGCCAGGCAAACATCTTATTAATCCTCAATACATAGGACGATGGAACCGAATACCGAATTGGTACGCAAAATGCTTTAATCATCCCCTAGTCAGACCTTTGAGGTACGCTAGTAATTTAAAATTGTCCTATTTGAGACGCAGAAGAATTTCTAGCGCCTTTTAGGACAGACTTCACCGGCGAGCAAATCATGGCTCAGATGGAAGGCATGCTAGCCTAATACTCACTGGAAGCGAAATTAGCTATCTCAGCGTAGCTAAAGACCGGCCCGTCGCGGCAAACGTAGATATTGCCGATATTACACCGCCCGCACTTCCCGATACCGCACTTCATCCTCTTTTCCAGTGTGGTCAGCATCTGCCCGGGAGTGAAGCCCAGCTTCTCCAGCGCGGGGAAGGTAAAGCGTATCATAATCGGCGGGCCACACACGATGGCTACCGAGTTATCCGGCGACGGCGCCACCTCTTCCAGCACCACGGGTACCAGGCCCACCTGGCCCTTCCAGGCCTCGTCACCCTTATCCACGGTAGTCACCATATTCACCGTCTTGTCCTGCTGCCACGCCTCAAGGTCGTAGCTGAAGCAGAGGTCGGCCGGAGTGCGCGCCCCGTAGATGATGTCTATCCGGCCGTATTCTTCTCGGTTATCAATGACATTCCAGATGAGAGAGCGAAGCGGCGCTAGGCCGATGCCACCCCCCACGAAAACCAGGTTCTTCCCTCTAAGGAAATCCAGTGGAAAAGCGTTACCATAGGGCCCGCGGAAACCTATCTCGGCACCTACTCTGAGACGGTGCAGCGTCCGGGTCAACCGGCCCACCTCCTTGACGCTGCACTCAAGGTGGTCCCGCCGGGTAGGACTGGAAGAGATGCAGAAGGGAGCCTCGCCGACACCGAGCACGGAAAGGAGACAGAACTGCCCCGACTGA
>Ga0315537_1001865_pt1 | contig 16391 bp, 11 predicted proteins | sample SalMarSW160270MG_FD_203091 | JGI IMG/M metagenome (GOLD analysis project Ga0315537, IMG submission 203091) | Salt marsh sediment microbial communities from the Plum Island Ecosystem LTER, Massachusetts, United States - Salt Marsh Sediment SW1602-70 ... | reverse complement strand
AATCATGGGGAGGTCACTTTGGAAATTAAAACATTAATGCCCGATGTATGGGCAATACAGAAGATATTTAATCGAAAACAGATTTTAGTCGGACAACAATGTTAAAAAATGTTAAAATAGCCCGGTTAATTTAACTTTGTCATCTCAATGGTAATTTTTTGATTGTGATATTGTTCTGCAGGAATCCCTCTATGGGTATGACTCGACTTTTTTTACCTGGTTACTGAAAATTGACAATTTAGATACGCACTTCATTGAAAATTCATTGGTTTAGTTGTAATTTTGCAAATAAATAAAACAGATCATGAAAAGAATCGTATTGATACTAATAATTGCATGCCTGGGAATGATAACATTCGCCCAAAAGGAGGAGACAAAGACCGGCTCCTACGAGCGATCTCCAACAAATATCACTGCCATTGCCAACATCAACCCGCTCAGTCCCGGTGCAGTTGGTTTTGATGACCGGTATGAAGGGGTGAAAGGAACACCCCTTCTGTATGATGACTGGATGGAGGGAAACCTCTTTCTCAAGGATAACAGATGGGTCAGGAACATTAAAATGAACCTGGATATCCATGATGGCTTCCTGTATATTCTCACACCGGAAAACGGACAAACATTCACTCTGTCTAATGAGGAGATTAATGAAGTCCATCTGTTTTCCGAAGGTGAAACGATACTTTTTCAGAAATTTTTGCCGGAGCAGTTCGAAAAAAAAATTGATCCGGATCAATTGTTTGAGGTACTTGCCCAGGGAGAATGTACCTTTTTAAAATTATCGAAGAAACTGTTCAAAGAGGCAGATTACCAGGGAGCGTATAGCGCTGATCGCAGGTATGATGAATTTGTACCCAGTACAAGTTATTATCTGACGAACAGTGAGGGGTTGTTTGAGAAGATAAAACTTACAGAAAAAGCGTTGTGCAAGCTTTTCCCGGATCAGAAGAGCAGGATCAGGGAAATTGTGAAAAACACCGGCATTTCCGAAGGAGAAGAGATGGTGATGGCAGTATTGAGGGAACTGTAAAGAATGCCTTAAATGCCTCTTCCGAAGGAATGCCTTCGGCAAAATGCCTCAAGTACTTAAATTTAAGGCATTTAAGACATCAATAAATTTGAGGCATTATACTCCTAAAACCACCTTCTTTGCCGGACACCACCATTCACGAGGTTGGCGTCGAATGTCCACACACCGCGTCCATGTGTTCCGATTACGATCATATTATCCCTGGGATGAATGACCAGGTCATGCACATAGGCTGAGGGGAGGTTTCCCAGTACTTCCCATGTTTTCCCCCCATCTTTGGTTACATAAACACCGATATCGGTTCCCACGTAAAGGATGTTGCTGTTAATGGGATCTTCACGGATAACATTCACCGGACCAACCGGGATATTCCCGGAAATATCCTGCCATGTCTTTCCATAATCGGTCGATTTCCAGACATAGGCACCAAACTCATCATCCCGTTTCCCGTTTTGCGTAAGGTAAACGGTTCCCAGGTCAAAGGCTGATGCAACCACCCGGGAGATCCACTTATTGGGTACCAGGCCAGCTGTTATTTCACTCCATGTTTTTCCTCCATCTTTTGTTACATGTGCTCTTCCATCATCGGTTCCGGCATAGATAAGGCCATATTTTATTGGCGATTCTGATATGGCAAAGATGGTCTGATAGGGGATGTCTCCCATTTTCTCTTTGTTATTATAGGTCAGGTCCGGGCTGATCCTCTCCCATGTATCACCCCGGTCCGGTGAACGGAACAGGTATTGCATACCATGATAAATGATATTCGGGTTATGGGGTGAAATGATAAAAGGAGCTACCCATTGCCCCCTGAGCGGTGGCTCATTATCATATGTTCTGGGCAGGAGGATTTTACTGGTCCCCGCGCCCAGATCGCTCCTGGTGATGGTGCCATAGAATCCTGCGGAATAGACAATATCTGGATTTGTGGGATCGATGGCATGACTGCTGCCTTCACCACCGGGAGCTCCTTCAAACTCAGCCGGGGGAACGTTGTCCCTTCCCCGCCTCAGATCGACAATACCACGGTAACTGCCATGATCCTGGACAGATCCGAACACATAGAACGGATCGGACATATCGTAAGCAATGTTAAAAAACTGGACCAGCGGGAGCCTGTCAGTGAATGATCGCCAGGTTAATCCACGGTCATAGGAGACCACTATTCCTCCATCATTGGTATTGACCAGGTAATCCGAATTGTTGGGATCGATCCACAAACCGTGATGATCACCATGCATCCCGCGCAGACGCCTGAATGTTTTTCCACCATCGTTGGAAACGTTTAATGCCAATCCCATGGTATAGATCGTATTCTCATCATTCGGGTCGACGCGGATCTGACCAAAAACCCATCCGTAGGTTGCCGAGTGCCTTTCCATGTAGGTTTTCATCTCTTCAGTCAGTCCGCTAACCTGGGCCCAGGATTCTCCCCGGTTATCGGTACGGAAGACAGTTGCTCCCTTGATGACTCCGCCGGTGGGCCTGCCATAGGAATCTGTGGTTTCATCACTATAACTCCGTGCAATTTCATAATTATCGACAAAAGCATACAGGACATCCGGATTTGACCTGGCAATGTCAATGCCAATTCTACCCCTGTATTTTGCTTCCGGCAGGCCATTGTTGATCTTTGTCCAGTTCTTTCCTCCATCTGTGGTTTTCCATATTCCGCTGTTAGAGTAGCCGTCCCACACCCTGGGATCATTCCATTTCATTCGGATGCGCTGCCACGTAGTGGCATACAGTACCTGGCTGTTGGTGGGATCCATAACCAGGTCATTTGCGCCGGTCAGGTCATCCACATAGAGTATTTTTTCCCAGCTTTGACCTCCGTCTGCCGTTTTATATACTCCTCGTTCCTTGTTTTTGGTCCATTCGTGGCCGGATGCAGCAACATAAACAACATCGGTATTGTTCGGATCGATCACGATTCGCGAAATGGTCATGGTGTTTTCCAGACCCATGTGTGTCCAGGTCTTTCCACCGTCTGTGGTCTTATACAAACCCCCTCCATTCTGTGAGCTCCTGAAAATATTGGCTTCACCTGTGCCTACCCACAGTGTGTTGGGATTTTTCGGATCGAGGGCAATGTCACCAATGGATGCTGTGACTTCCTGTTCAAATACCGGAATCCAGGAGGTACCCTCATTTACCGTTTTCCAGACACCACCGGAAGCAGCAGCTACGTAAATGGTGTAATTCTCCCCTTTCGGAGTAACCACTTCAACGTCGGTACAACGACCGCTTACATTGGTGGGGCCGACAAACTGCCAGTCTTTATCCTTGAATGATGAGGTCGCCTTCATTTCAAGGTGCTTTTGAAAAAGATTTATCCGTTCTTTCCCGTCGGTCACAGGAGATTTCTTTTGACCCAGTACCATGTGTGCCGGGAATAACATGGTGGCTGTCACTACAAGAACCACCGCTTTTTTTAGTTGTTTCATTGTTTGAGGTAATAAACAGTTAATAGTAAAGTTTCCCTTAAAGATACGTGTTTATAATTAAATTATATGATGATAAGAAAGATAGTAAAAGGAAAATCCATAAAACGACTGGTAATTTTGCATACCAGGTCGAATTATGGATTTTTTATTCCAGTGGACTGAAAAGGATCAAAAGCATCCAGCCCCCACTTCTTCAGTAAAGCGTTTTAATCCGCTGAAAGGATTACGTTATAAGAGCCATCTGCATCCTTTGCAACGATTTGTACAATCCATTTCCCTATATAATCCTTGTCCTCGTCAGTAAAACGGACAGATTGTGACCACTCTACTTCAGCCGATGAGTCAATGATAATCGTTTTGTATACTTTTTCTGACGGACGGAGAATGGTGACATGAATTTCTCCTGATTTACACCAGCCGCTGATCGAAACCTTAAACCGTCTTTGATCGGCCTCAAACTCAAACTCGCTCTCTTTAGAGATCGATTCAGTCTCAAAATATTTTTTCAGAATCAGACGGGTGGACTTTCCTTCAGAGATTGTCCATGCTGTACCTGCATGACCCCGGGCTCCAAGTCCCGTTACAACCGCACCCGTAGATTTTTTCGGTTCAACTACCACTTTTTTCTCCTGTGCATAGCTGTTTGTCACATAAAAGAACATTGCTAACACAATAGCAATGAATGTAATTCTTGAAGTTTTCATGATAAATGATTTTATGAATGATTTTACTCAGACAAAAATAATAACAACAAATGGTGAATTTTGTTAATGGTTTGTTAATGATTGGTTAATGTGAGAAATCAATAGCAAATTTGGATTAACTTTACCTGAAAATAAAAGTCAATGAAGACCAGAATCGTTGTCTACATCTCCCTTCTCGCTCTGTGTGTTCTGTTGATTATACAATATTATGTAATTAACCAGGTCTACCGGTTGAAAACAAACGAGTTCGATCTGAAATACAGTAGTCTAGTTCAGCAATCGCTGTATGACCTTGAGTATTATACAGGAGAAAACGGGCTGGATTCGGTCTTTTATCACTTGGAAGAAACATCCTTTCAATCACTGGATAGAATCCGTGAAGTGGCATTCGTTGAAGATACATTGGAAGTCTATTCTGGAATAGTCAGGGAGTTTCAGGAAATCATTTTGTCCAAAGAATCACTGAGCCCTTTTATCAGGAATTACCTTTCCGCAAATCAAGCCGATCCTGATTTTATATCGGGAATCGTTATCCGGGAATTGGTATTGCTTGATTTCCCGGATGAATATACTATTTTTAGTGAAGCACAGAGTTTTTCGAATGCTTTCCCGCGGCTGGAACATGGTTTACTGAAAAATGCCCTGCAGGTTAATTCCTATACTGCCGAAGGAAATTATTACCGCCTCAGCTTTGATTTTTTCATTGACTTCACCCACAAAAAGAGGATCATTTACCGCGAAATGCTTGGGATTTTTACACTGTCAGTAATCACCATTATCATTGTACTTTTTATTTTTATCTATACCATCCGGAACATGCTGAAACAAAAAAAGTTGTCTGATATGAAGACGGATTTTATCAACAACATGACCCATGAATTAAAAACACCGTTAACAACCATAGCTGTAGCCTGTAGCAGCCTGGCAGATCCATCCATTCATACCAGTGAAGACCGGGTAGTAGAAATATCCCGAATGATTGGTAAACAAAACAGGCATTTGAACCAGCTCATCGATCATATTCTGGATATTGAACTTTGGGAGAGAGATCAGATCTCGCTTACAATTCAACCGGTCGATGTCTCACGTTTTCTTAAGGAAAGAATCGATGAATTTAAGCTGGAACACAAGGATGACGCTATAAAAATTGACGAAGATTTTAACTTGCATGGAGTGAAAGTAAATATGGATGAATTTCAATTTACCCGGGTTATGTACAACCTGTTGTCGAATGCGGTCAAATATAGTCTGGGAAAACCCGAAATAGTTGTAAAAGCTGAAATGAATGAGAAACTCGTCATTAAAGTTCAGGATAACGGCATCGGAATGGACAAGGAAACACAGAATAATATCTTCTCCAGATTTTACAGGGCAAATACAGACAATCTTCATAAGGTTAAAGGACTTGGACTGGGATTGTATTATGTGAAGAAGATTATTGAAGCCCATGGCGGTGTGGTTACTGTTGAAAGCAAACCGGGTAAAGGAAGCATTTTTGTTATTGAATTGCCAGCTTGATGAATACCATGCTGATTAAAATATTGTTGGTCGAAGATGATCTGGATCTTGGAAACTTATTGTGCAATTACCTCGATCTGCAGGGATTCAGAACTACGCTTGCCCGAAATGGGGAGGAGGGCTTACATATTTTCACGGAAGATGATTTTGACATCTGCGTTCTGGATATTATGATGCCCGGTATGGACGGTTTTTCGCTGGCTAAAAAAATTAAGACTTCAAATCCCGGTATACCCTTACTTTTCCTGACAGCCAAAAGCCAGAAGGAAGATAAAATCAAAGGATTGAAACTGGGAGCGGATGATTACATCTGTAAACCATTTGAAGTCGATGAGCTTATTCTCAGAATAAAAAACATTCTTAAGAGAACAGGTAAAATTAAACCAGAAATCTATTCCGTCGATAACGTTAAGCTCTATTTTTCCGATCTTCAACTGGCCTGTGGTGAAAACAAGCATTCATTAACCCTGAAGGAGGCTGAATTGTTGCGATTCCTCATTCAAAACACAAATACAGTGCTTACAAGAGAGAGTATCCTAAATGAATTATGGGGAGAAAATGACTACTTCCTTGGCAGAAGCATGGATGTCTTCATAAGCCGGATACGAAAATACTTCAAATCCGAAAAGAATATCAGGTTGGAAACTCTACGGGGTGTAGGTTTTATCCTGAGAACCAAACGAAAGAAATAATCTCCCGATTGTCTGGTTCTCAATCATTTTTCTATGCCTGCTTCCTGATTGAACAATAGATTGAATGTGGTCTCCTTTTCCGGTGAACTCTGAACCGTTATCGTTCCCCCGTGCAGATGCATGATCTGCCGGGCCAGACTCAATCCGATTCCCGATCCGTCTTTGCGGGTTGTAAAAAAAGGAACAAAGATACTTTCCTGTATCTCTTCGGCGATACCGGAACCATTATCTGTTATTTGCAGTATTGGCTGGTGATCCCTGTTCATGAAGGCCTTAAGTTTGATGAAAGGCTTTTCAGTCTCTTCGATTGCAAACATGGCATTGTTCATCAGATTGATCAATACCTGTTCAATCATCTGTTCATCTGCATGTAAACAAAGATCTTCAGGAAAAACTTTCGACTGGAAGGAGATCCGTTTTTTTATCAGATCTTCTGTATACATCATCTGGATATGGGATAAGATTTTCAAGACCGGGACACGCTCAAATACTGGTTTTGGCAATAAATTTATTTTTCTGTATTGCTTTACGAATTCAAGTAATCCCTTCGACCGTGTCCCAATAATTTCAAGCCCCCTGGCCGTGTCGTCCACCTGATTCCTGCTTAATTCTGTAACTTCAACTGTTCTGCTGTTTTTTCTGAAAATACGTGTAAGCGTGGTGGCCAGTGATGAAATGGGTGAAACAGAATTCATGATCTCATGGGTGAGTACCCGAATTAACTTCTGCCAGGAAGTGAGCTCTTTCTCATCAAGTTCCGCCTGAATGTTCTGGACAGAAACCAGTTTGATGTTTTTATTTTGAAGTTTGAATTCCTTGGCCCGGAGAACCAGATGCAGGATGTTTTCTTCCACGGGGACAACCATCATTCTGTGCTGTCCTGACTGAATAGTACTAAGCGTTTTCTCAAATTCCGGATGAATAGCATTCAGGTTCCTGGTATATCTAATATGAGGAGCTTTTAGCATGGTTAGAAAAGCCCTGTTTATCAAATCAATCTTACCCTTCGAATCGAAACTTAAAAGACCCACATCCACATGTTCAATAACCTGTTGCAGATACTGATAGTGAGACTCTTTTTCAATCTTGACTTTTTCTATGTTCTGCAATATTTCATGCACAATTTTCTGCAACCCTTCATGTATGCTTTTTTTCGCTGGTGTGGTGAAACTTGTGGTAAGATCCCCGCTTTTCAGGGAAACAAGAAACCGGCTAAGGTCACGGTTTATTCGGTTAATAAAGAAGATCAATAGCACTACCTGAATAAAAAACAATATGCCAATCGTGATGAATGTGAAAAGATGATGCAGATTGGTCCAGGACCAGGAAAAGATCAAAGCCGTTGCCGAAAGAAGGATGACTCTGAAAACGACCTGTACATAAAATCGTTGCAAGATCATATCTGTATATCGTATTTATTGATTTTTTTATATAGTGTAGGCCTGCTGATGCCCAATTCCCTGGCTGCCTCGGAGAGGTTCATTTTTGTTTTCCTGAGCGCTTCCTGAATGGCTTCTTTTTCCAGATCGTTAATCTTCAATGATTGTTTCGGAATTAAACGGTGACCAACGGGTGCGAAAATAAACTCATCCGGTGTAATTGTTCCGGTATCGCATAATATCACTGCTTTTTCAATAGCATGCTTAAGCTCCCTGACATTTCCAGGCCAGCTGTGCCGGTTAAGTTTATGTAATGCCGGTTCGTTGATCCGGATACCGGGCTTCCCATATTTCGTTCCATACATCTGAAGAAAATGATTGGTTAGCTGGGGAATATCCTCTTTCCGATCCCGTAATGGCGGAATCTCAATGCGGATGGTTTCAATCCGGTACAACAGATCCTGCCGGAAGAGGTTTTTCGATACCATATGGGTCAGGTCCCTGTTGGTTGCTGAGATCAACCGGACATCAAGCTCCCGAGGTTCATTTGAGCCGAGGCGGATAATCTCTCTGTTCTGAAAAGCCGATAATAATTTCGATTGGAGATAAACAGGGAGGTTGCCGATTTCATCCAGAAAGAGAGTACCCCCTTTGGCAATTTCAAACCGACCGGCACGATCTTCACGGGCATCTGTGAATGCTCCCTTTACATGGCCAAACAATTCACTCTCGAAAAGATTTTCACTGACTGCACCAAGGTCAACATGAACAAATGGATCATGTGACTGCAATGACATTCTGTGTATTTCTCTGGCAACCAACTCTTTGCCGGTCCCATTTTCGCCAAGCAGCAGAATGTTTGCATCCGTAGGTGCAACCTTCTTTACCATTTCTAAAATGCTGTGCATCTTCCGTGAAATTCCCCAGAGGATGTTGTATCGCCTGTCAATATCCTCAAAGAACTGTTTTTGCTTCTCCTTAAGATCTCTTAATTCTGTACGAGTCTTGCTGAAATGAAAAGCGGCAGTTAACGTCGATAACAGCTTATCATTTTCCCATGGTTTAATGACAAAATCGAAAGCCCCTTCCTTGATTGCTCTGACAGCCAGTTCAATATCACCATAGGCAGTTATTAACACAATCACAGCATTTGGATCAATCCGTTTTATCTCATTCATCCAGAAAATGCCTTCATTGCCGGTTTGTACTCCTGCCCGGAAGTTCATATCAAGCAAAACAACATCAATATTTCCCTTTGTTATTAGCCCTGTTATCCGGTTTGGATTACTGGTGGTGAGAACAGTGCTAAATTCATGCTTGAGAAACATCATAAGTGATTCCAGGACATCCTTATCATCATCCACGATCAGCAGTTTGCCTTCAATAGCCATGGGTCTCTTTTTAGGTTTTGTAAACTATCTTTACAGTAAATGTAAGAAAAATTTACAACTTCAATGCATGCGTTAAGATAAAAACCAGACTTATAGTAATTTAAATAATTGGCATGCCGGTTGGAACGCCTATGGATAAATCCTTTTATCTTTAGGTCATGCTCCGGAATTACCTGTTATCCGCATTTCGTTTTTTTATCAGGAACAAAGGGTTTACCCTCCTCAACATTATTGGATTAGCACTGGGTATTGCCTGTTCCGTACTGATCATACTCTATGTTTATGATGAATTGAGTTATGACAATTACCATGAAAAGGCAGACCGGACCTACCTGGTTTGCATAGACGGCAAAAGTGAACGCGGTGAGTACAAATCGGGTTGGACTACCCCGCCCATGTTGCCGGTCATGATGGAGACCTACCCGGAAATTGAGACAGGTACTCGTCTCTGTCTCTGGTACCGTGAACACATATTTACATATGAAGACAAGACATTTGCCGAGAAATATGTCATTGGTGCTGATTCTACTGTGTTTGATGTTTTCGATATACCCTTTGTCCATGGGACACCCGATGGGGCACTGTCCAGGCCCAATACAATCGTACTGACAGAATCCACGGCAAAAAAATATTTTGGTGATACCAATCCGGTTGGGAAAGTATTGGACTATCCGGGGCCGTATGACTTTGAGATAACGGGTGTGGTGAAAGACCAACCCCATAATTCACATTTTTATTTTGACATGATGTTTTCCCTGTTCACTCAGGAGCAGGCGCGAATCAATGATGAAGGTTGGTTCAGCTACACCTATTCCTCCTATCTGGTTTTACCGAAGGGATTTGATCCTGCAGATCTTGAAGCAAAATTTGATCAATTTGTGAGGGATCATGTTGGTCCGGTCATGGAAGCATCGGATGGTGTGACCATGGAATGGTACGAAGAACAGGGATTCTGGTATCGTTATTGGTTACTTCCTCTTAAGGATGTTTACCTCAGCCAGATGATCAACCGGGATCATAACACGAAATCTTTTGTTCATACCCTGGGATTGATTGGATTGTTCATTTTGTTGCTCGCATCTATTAATTACATGAATCTTTCGACGGCTATGGCAATCAGCAGATCACGGGAGGTTAGCTTACGTAAAGTGGTTGGAGCATACAGATCACAACTCATAGTACTATACCTGGGCGAGTCGATATTGCTGAGTCTTATTGCGTTATGCCTTGGAATGCTTCTGGTCGAGCTGGCCATCCCCTTTTACAACGACCTGACCGGTAAGGCATTGAACCTGGATTATTTCAGTCATCTCCTGATAATACCCGGATTACTGGTTTTTGCTGTCTTGATCGGAATAATATCCGGTATATATCCTGCTGTTGCCCTTTCCTCCTTTCGACCGGTTGTTGTTTTAAAAGGTTTGATACTGAGCCGCCGTGGAATCAGTAAAAACTTATTTCGCAACCTGCTTGTGGTTTTTCAGTTTACCATTTGTACCGTGATCATGATAGGTACCCTGATCGTATTCAAACAACTGGGGTATGCTCAAAACAAATACCTGGGTTTCAATAAAGAACAGGTACTTGTAATAAACAGGGCGTATGGTTTGGAAGGCAATCAAAAGTTGTTCAAAAATGAGCTTCTGAAACATCCTGCAATTACATCGTTTACATATGCTTATAATATCCCGGGTACCCATCACAATCAGCAGTGGCATCATATTAAAGGGCGACCGGAACATGACCACCCCTCTGTCTTGGTTGCATGGGGAGATTTCGATTACATTAAAACCCTGGGATTGGAAATCGCCGATGGACGTGATTTCAAACCGATAATGCCAACGGATTCCTTTACTGCCATCGTTAATGAAGAAATGGTTCGCTTCTGTGAATTGGAAGATCCCATTGGGACCACATTTGATTACAGTCCATGGCCGGCAGTTGATAGCATTGAGTACCGGATCATTGGAGTAGTAAAAGATTTTCACTATTATTCCCTTCACAGAAAAATTGAACCCTGGATAGTCTACCCGCTCAAAGATGATCTCTGGTGGTATGCCAATCATGCTGCAATTAGATTCCAAACAGAAGATGTACCTCGGGTTATTGAATTGGTTGCAGAGAAATGGAAAGAACTGGCAGAATCATTCCCCTTTGAGTATACTTTTCTTGATGAGAATTTTGAAAGACAATATGACAAAGACATCAAAGCAAAACGGATCTTTACGGGATTTTCTTTCTTTGCGATTATCATCGGCTGCCTGGGCCTGCTTGGCCTGGCTTCATTCACTACAAACCAGAGAACCAGGGAAGTCGGAATAAGAAAAGCCATGGGATCGGATAGCCGTTCAATCATCCTGTTATTTTCCAGACAATTTTCGCAATGGGTACTGGTATCGAATATCATTGCATGGCCCATTGCATGGTACTTAATGCATAAATGGCTTAATAACTTTGCTTTCCGGATAGATATGCCATGGCACTTCTTCATTTTTACAGGACTGTTAACGCTTACCATTGCTCTGCTGACGGTCCTGTACCACTCCTGGTCAGCTTCCCGGAAAAATCCGGTGGATGCCCTGAGGTATGAGTGATAAATTGATACGCTAATAAGTTCATAAGAGAAAAGAAATCTCTGTTTTATAAAACGAATCGTAACCAGTCGGCCAGTTTAGTAATTCCTGACAAATCTCACCATAATTTCTCCAACACTTTGTTTTCCTGACTTCACATTTACTCTATCTGTATTACTTTGTTATGATTTCCTGCGGTATACTATTTTGTAAAATACAGGCAGATGATCTCATCCCTGACCAGGGAAAGTGAATAACTCTTTTCTCTCTATCTCTTATTGATTCTATCTGGTATAATTGATCTTGCAGCATGTTCACAACAGCATGATTTTGTCAATGACCTTTAGATTTACGTTTTAATAATTCTTTATTGTTTTCTGATGTGATAATTTTGTCTGAATAAACTGATACCAAAAAAATCAGGAATTTCTTGCAAATATCGTTTCTGTTTTTGTAACGATTATTGATAACGATCGTCATTATTAATAGATTACAGTATCTTACATTCAAAGATGAAGCGTTACAGTTTTTACAGGTTCTCTGTAATAAACAGCCTTTAACCAATAGCTAATAATCCTAATGCCCTATGATCTCCCACTATGTTAAAACAGCAATCCGCTTCCTGTTGAGGAATCCCTGGATTTCAGTAATAAATATAACCGGTCTGGCTATCGGGCTGGCTGTATTTATTCTGATCATGCTATACGTCCGTAATGAGCTTCGATATGATAAGTTCAATGAAAACCTTGATTCAGTTTGCCGTTATGAACGGATTTCAGAAGATTCCGAGAGTGCCTGGACAACCTCTGCCATGGGCCTGGATATCCAGGAAGCCATCCCTGAGATCGTTTCTTTTGTAAGGTTCAAGCACTGGACAGACATGTACCTGGATTACGGGGAAAAGAAATACAACATACCCAATATTGCCCTGGTCGACAGCACTTTTTTTGATCTTTTCAGCCTGGAAATGGTAAAGGGAAATCCAAAAACCGCCCTGGTCAGACCATTAACAGCTGTAATTACGGAAAGCATGGCAGCCATCATTTTTGGTGAAGAAGATCCGGTCGGTAAGGTGTTGCGCTTCAGCGGAGGAACGGAACTTGAGATCACGGGATTGATTAAAGACCCGGAAAATTTTCACATACAGCTCGATATGCTGGCATCATTTGTTTCCCTTGGACAATTTTATGGACAGGATCACCTGCACAATTACCGGACGTATCAATACATGACCTATTTCAAACTGGCACCGCAGGTTACAGCTGAAATTGTAAACCCGAAAGTAGACGAATTCATGCACAAAAAATTACTGGAAATGTACGGTGAAGAGTATAATACTTCATTCCGGATCTGGCTTCGTCCAATGCGTGAAGTATATTTTGCACGAAATGTCCGGGATTATGGTGCAGTACATGGTAATTACCAGTTTGTGATCATCTTCTCCATCATTGCGGTGATGATCATTGTCATCGCCTGTATCAATTTTGTCAACATATCAACAGCCAGGGCAGCGCAGCGTGCAAGGGAAGTAGGAATGAAAAAGGTGGTTGGTGCCAGCCGGAAAAAGCTGATATACCAGTTTCTGGGAGAATCGGTGATCATCAGCTTTCTGGCCATGATCATCGGGATGCTGTTGGTAAAACTTGTCCTCCCCACATACAATCAGGTAATCTCTGCCGATTTAGGGTTTAACTGGACCGGAAATCTATGGATTGTACTTTTGCTTCTTGGAGGAATTGTCCTGGTAGGCCTTTTTGCCGGAATATATCCGGCCCTCTTTCTGACAGGTTTCAAACCGGTTAATGTATTGAAAGGAGAGTGGGTAAAGGGGAAAGGAGGAGGATTCCTGAGAAAAGCATTGATCTTTTTTCAGTTCACCATAACCATTTTCCTGATTATTGGAACCTTCGTGGTATATAGACAGCTTGGTTATGTCCGAAACAAAGACAAGGGATTTGAAACGGAGAAGTTGATTACACTTGAACTGAACAGGGATATATTTCAGAGCCTGGAACGTTTTAAACAAGGTCTGTTATCTGATCCGAGAATCGAAAAGGTGGCGTATTCCTATACTGCCCCCGGCGGGGGAGACAATTATGAAGGTTTTTCACTGGGAGAAAAGGGATTGAACCCGGTCGTTTATTCAATTGATCCGGACTATATCGAAACCCTGGGAATGACAATAGTGAAAGGACGCAACTTCTCATGGAAATTTCCCCATGACAGCCTGAATACCTGTATCCTTAATGAGCAGGCTGTAAAAGAGCTGGATATGGATCCGGATAGCCTGATCGGGAAGAAATTTGACCATCCCAGCTGGTACATCACCGCATTTCCCAGGACCCAGTTTGAGATCATTGGAATTGTGAAGGATTTTCATTTCAAGTCACTCAAACAACCGATCGAACCGTTGATGTTCGGATGGAATGAAGACTGGTTCTCTTATGTGAATATCCGGATAAAAGGCGGCGATATACCGGCAACGCTGGAGCACATCGAGCGGGAATGGAAGAAGATCTCACCCCAATACCCCTTCGAATATACCTTCATGGATGATCGTTTCGACCGGATGTACCGGAGCGAACAGCGGCTGGGAAAAATCTTTACCTGGTTTGCTGCGCTGGCAATTTTCATAGCCATGCTCGGTTTGTTTGGCCTGGCGGCCTATATGGCAGGCAGGCGAACCAGAGAGATCGGAATCCGTAAAGTGCAGGGAGCTTCCGTTTCCGGGATCGTTCTTCTCCTGGTAAGGGAGTTCATCCTGCTGATCATTATTTCAAGTGTTGTTGCATGGCCCATCGCCTGGTTCGCTGCAAGCCGCTGGTTGCAGGAGTTTGAATACCGGATTTCGCTGGGCATAGGACTCTTTATCCTCTCCACACTGATTGCGTTGATCATTACAATGGTTACCGTCATTTCACAAACGCTGAAGACAGCCAATACCAACCCGGCTGAGGCACTAAGGTACGAGTAGGGGAGGAGAATAACGGATATTGTATCAGAATTCCATTAACCGTTTAATTGTCATGTAAGTCACTTATTCTTCCAGCTGTTGCCTTAGCCGCTCCCGTTCCTGGATCCTGAGGGTCAGGATATATCCATAATCCCTTGATTTTTTGTTTTTGTATACTCCCCAGGCAGTGGTGGCCCACTCTTTTGCCTGATCCAGGTCTCCAAGGATTTCATAGACCACTGCCAGGTTATGGGCGGCTCGTCCCCTGGTTTTCCGGTGACGTGCTTCAGTTGCTCTTGTGAGGAGTTCAATGGCTCTATCCCAGTCATTCGACTCCATCATTCTTGCACCTGCAGCAAGATCGGGATCTCCCTTACCCTTTCTGAAATAATCACGCGTTACCCTGAACCAGGTGGGAGAGATCCGCTCACCATACATGATTCCCGCATTATAACTCACCTCTTTCAGGGCTTCATTCCTGTTGAGCAGCCCTTCGATAGCTGCCGGTATGGAAGATCCGCCAACATTCCAGTCCATGGTATGGGTGAAATGAAACTGATCGATGATGCTTTTTTGACCGGGATCATAAAACCGGAAACCAAGATTCACCTTTGCCACACCATTGGCATAAAACTCGGGAACCTTGATGGTTCGCTCACCCACTTTTCGATTTACAAGCCGGGATCCATTGGTTATGATGAAATCTGAATCGTATGATTCCAGCGAGATGATCCCATTCACTTCATATTTGGTGCATAGTTCTTCAACAATGTCCCATGAGAGCGGTTGGGGAAAATCCCGTCCCGTTTCTGATCCTTTCATGGTTTCAGAGGTCCTTACCGACTGGTACCTGGACGAATTCTGTAGCATACTGTTCAAACCATCAATTGCAAACTGGGTTGCCAGTTTATCCTGGTTTGGACCCTCCCCCGTGAGGATCCCCTCCAGGATGTTTTTCTTCTCGTTTTCCGGTACCGACCGGTCGATAATAGCCACCGATTGGATATAGGTTGGAATATCAACAACTGCCGGTGCCAGAACATTAAAACTGATCTTTTTGGCTGCAACAAGCAGGATGAAAAAAACCAGTGAAATGGAAATGATGGATAAGGATTTTTTCATTGATTGAAATTTTGACAATCAAATCTAAGAAATATGTCAGGTTTATCAAAACAATATAGAGGTATGCCCACCCCCTCAATAATATAATCAGTTGGTTTAAACTTTATGCAGGGGAAAAAGAAGCGAGCGCACCCTACATGCCGGGTGGAAGAATGCTATCGATTTTGTTACACCCATTATCAAACGGATTTCCACCACTTCCTTTGTTCTTGCCAGTGGCGGATGGTGTTTCCTGGCACTATGCTTCTCCTATTGGCTCATCGATGTGAAACAACAGAGGAAATGGGCTGTCTTTTTTGCCATTATCGGGATGAACCCGTTATTCATTTACCTGTTTGCACACGTCGGGGGAAGTGAGCTGATCTACCAGGTATTCAAGCCATTTACAATGGGACTCTTTTCGTGGATGGGCGAATTAACGGCACAGATCATAACCAGCGTACTCACCTGGGCAACCCTCTGGTATATGTGTTACTGGCTGTACAGGAAGAAAATATTCATTAAGATCTGATCTGTTGAAGTATCATGGATTTTTAATACTATTCATATTTCGACCCTTTCAGTACAAGATAACTTATCCTA
>Ga0315537_1001863_pt1 | contig 16399 bp, 17 predicted proteins | sample SalMarSW160270MG_FD_203091 | JGI IMG/M metagenome (GOLD analysis project Ga0315537, IMG submission 203091) | Salt marsh sediment microbial communities from the Plum Island Ecosystem LTER, Massachusetts, United States - Salt Marsh Sediment SW1602-70 ... | reverse complement strand
CAACATCGCCAGTTCGTCTTCTGGAACAGCGCTGAGCGGCGGAGGGGCGCCGATGTCCATCCCGGAGTGGTATCCCAGGACGGCGCCGATCTCTACGTTCAGCATGTGGGCCAGCCTGGACAGGGGCAGCTCAGAGGGGCACGCGTCCTGGCACTGGCCGCAGTTGATGCAGGAATCTGCGACGTGGATGGTCCTCAAAATGGGGAACACGACGTCGGGAGGTACTTGACCTGCAGCGATAAAGCCCCTGTCTGCCTCAAGATAGCAGTCGGTGCAATAGCATATCGGGCAGGCATCCTTACACGCGAAGCACTTGATGCACTGGCTGAACTGCTCTGTCCAGTAAGCGAGCCTCTGCTCGCTGCTGCTGCCTCCCATCTCGGCAAAATGGCGCTCCTGCCACGCCTTTGCTGCATCGGTCGCTTCCTTGTCCCTTCGCTCCCGGACTTGGAGTGCTTCGCTGGAAGGACGCTTCACCTCGAGCGCCCCAGCCCCGACGGCTTTCGCGAGCACGTCGGATCCGCTCTGTGAGCAGACCTCAACGCATGTCACATTACCGCCGCTGGTCCCCCACTTTCCACAAGCGAGGTCCGCCATGATCGGGATATGGACGTCGCATCGCTGGCAGTTCTCTCTCCTGCCATAGCCCTCACTCTCCAGCAGTGCCAGATCCCTGCTCACCTCGGTCCCATCCCGGAGTGTGAGGGTGAGCCTCCCGTCCTCGATGTCCTCCGCCGTGACCTCGTCGGGATCCACACCGAACGCCTCCCGGCACATCCGCTTCGCCGCTGCCGGGGGCAGCGTTCCCGTGCAGTTGAGGCCGACCAGGATCACGTTCTCTCTCGCGATCTGCTTCCGCTTGGCCAACTCAACGATGGCCCTGATGTCGCAAGGCTTGCCGGTCACAGCCACCTTCATATCCGTGACCCCATCGAGGTACGTCTTGAGGCACCGGGCAATGTTGGGCGATGCACAGTGCAGCGATCCTGCCGTCTCGATCACCTGCCCCGGATCGGTGATCAGGGCAGGGACACCCTCGTACCTGTTCCCATTTCTCGGCTTGAGGGCCAGCACGGCGTCGACCATTTCGCTGTCCAACATGAACTTGAGGAGCGAGGTGACCACACCTCCGTGCTCAGCCCTCTCCAGGATGCTTTCGTCGGAGGACCATGCAAGGTAGACGTCTTTCATCGCATCGCCTCGATTCTGGCTGCACAGAACTTGAACTCGGGCATCTTGGAGGGAGGGCCTGCGCAAGGTCCGGTCAAGGTGTTGGGCCCGCTTTCAGTGAAGTGCCAGGGCATGAACAGCATTCCTCTTCGGATGTCATCTGTCACCCTGGCGGTCGCCCTGATCTCCCCCCTTCTTGATTTCACCCGAACCTCATTCCCATCTTCTATGCCCGTTTCCCTCGCATCCTGGGTGTTCAGCTCCACGAACCCGCTCGGGGCCTCGTCATTCAGCCTCTTGGTTCGTCTCGACATCGTCCCAGAATGGTAGTGGAAGATGAGCCTTCCGTTCGTGAGTACGTAGGGGTACTCCTCGTCGGTCATCTCTACCGGCTCCTCGTACGCTACGACCTGAAAATGCCCAAGGCCGTCCGGCGTAGCAAACCTTCCCACGAACATGGTCTCCGTTCCGGGGTGGTCCTCCGAGGGGCAAGGCCACTGAATCCCTCCAGCTCGCTCTAGCCTCTCGTAGGTTATGCCGGCGTACTGAGGAACCGTTCTCCGTATCTCCTCGAATACCTCCTCTGCAGAGCCATAGCCGAAATCACCCTCCGCATCCATCATGCCAGCAAGCTCACAGAATACCTTCCAGTCGGGCCTCGCTTCCCCTGGAGGAGCGACCGTCTTGCCGATTCGCTGGACCCTTCGATCGACTTCGGTCACTGTACCCTCTTTCTCCGCCCAGGCTGCGGCGGGAAGGATGACATCCGCAAGTTCGGCGGTCTCGGTCATAAAGATGTCCTGAACCACCAGGAACTCCTTGCTGGCCAGCAGTGCTTTGACCCGCCTTGTGTCGGGGGCGGAGGCCATCGGGTTTGCTCCGATGACGTACAGAACGTCGCACTTTTCCATCATGTCCATGTAGCTCATCCCGGGTTCAGAGGGCAGGCCTACCACGCCCCAATGCCGCTCAAACCGCGCTGCGGTTGCCTCGTTGACCGGCGCGAAGCCGGGGTAAAAGACGGCGAGGGGCCCCATGTCGCCGAATCCCTCCCCGTTCAGGTGGCCCCGGAGCGGATTCACGCCCGTTCCTGGCTTGCCATAGTTGCCGGTGAGCAGGGCCAGATTAGCAAGCGCTTGGATGTTCCCTATCCCAGCCGCATGTTGGGCGATCCCGGCGTTGTAGAGGATGCACCCCCTCTCAGCTCGGGCGTAGGTCCGTGCCGCCTCGCGGATGGCGTGGACCGGGACTCCTGCTACCTCGGCCAGCTCGTCCATGTCTGCCGCTGCCAGATAGGCCCTCAGCTCCTCCACGCCCTTTGTTCTCCTGGCGATGAAATCGCTGTCTTCCAGGCCCTCCTCGGCGATCGTCTTGATCATTGCGTTGACCAAGGCCACGTCTGCTCCTGGTCTCAGCTGCAGGTGGATATCCGCTAGAACCTTGGCTGTTACGGTCCTTCTTGGATCCACGACAATGACCCTCGTTCCGCGCTGCTTGGCCCTAATGATCCTACGCGCGATCAAGGGGTAGGTCTCCTTCACGTTCACGCCGGCGAGGAGGATACAATCCGCCTGCGCTATGTCCGTCTGCGAGGTGGGCATCACACCGGAGCCTACAGTGGAGACCAGGGCAGGCACCGTCGTAGAGTGGCAGAACCTGGAGCAATTATCCATGTTGTTCGTCTTTAGCGCGCATCTCGCGAGCTTTTGCAAGACGTAAAGATCCTCATTGGTGAGCTTCCCGGAGTTGATCAAGCCAACGGAACCTGGATCCGCGTCTCTTAGCCGCTCCGCGATCATCTCCAGCGCTTTCTCCCAGGAGAATTCCTGCAGAGATCCGTTTTCCCTCACCAACGGCCTTTCCAGCCTACCCTCCGCATACAGGAATTCGAAGGCGTTTCTCCCCTTGGGGCAGTTCTTTCCCTCGTTCACCGGGTGTTCTTTCCAAGGCTCCACGCCGATGATCCTGCCATCCCTGACCACTAGGTGCACGCCACATCCACATCCGCAGTAGGGGCATACCGTTGGCACGTACTCCAGCATCATGGTCATCTCCCTCTCCCGTTCAGCGGGTTGGGGCCCAGCTGCTCGACAGTCTGTGTGAACTCGCTCACCGTTCCTTCGATCCTTTTCCGTTCCGATGTAGAGATCCATTCCAGCCTGAGCCTTTCGCTGCCGATTCCCAGGGCCCTGAGAAGAGGCCTTGCCTCCAATACCCTCCTTCGCCCCAGGAGGTTGCCTCTTTGGTAATGGCATTCTCCGGGCTGACAGCCGACCACCAACACGCCGTCCGCCCCCCCTGTCAGGGCGGCTAACACGAGCGAGAGGTCGATCTGGCCCGTGCAGGGCACGTGAACGACACGAACGTGAGGAGGGAACTGCTCAAGACGGGCTAGGTCCTCCTCTGCCCGCAGGCACCAGTTGCAGATAAAGACCACGATCTTGGGCTCGACCTCACTCCTGAGCCATCCGCCAGCCTGGATCTGCATGGCGACCTTCTCACGGCTGAATGCCTCGATGCGAATCGCTTCGGAGGGACACGTCGCGGCACAGATGCCGCAATCCATACACAGGAACTTGTCGACTTGGGCTACCTTGTGCCCATTTCCTGACGTCGGGTCCGCCACCAACTCGATGCCCTCGTAGGGGCACGCCGTTGCGCACATGCCACACCCTGAGCAGAGATTCTCATCCACCACGGCAATGGGCCCTGGTGGCTCGTAGCCTTCGCGGATGGCAATGTTCCGGATGGCCTTCATCAGCTCAGAGATGTGGATCTGCTGCGGGCATAGCGGATAGCAGAGGTCACACGCCGAGCACAGCCAGACGACCGGACTGGAAAGGACCTCCTCTCTCATGCCCAACATGACCATCTCGAGGATCCGGCGGGGGTTAAAAGCGGGGTCGACTCTCCTCACCAGGCAGGCAGATGCACAGGTGCCGCAGGAGTAACAGTGATACAGGTGCTCGCCACCCGGCTCTGCTAGGACCTCTCTCTCGAAGCTCTGATCATGACGATCGCGCTCCATATTCTTCCTCCTCGGATACACAGCCGCAACCGTCTGTCACGATCGCGCGGGTGTCTTGACCTGCCGCTGTCGGCGCAGGGCGCAGGCACTTCCGTCGAATTCAGGGCGCCTTCATCTCCCCGGGGCTTGGCCCTCGGAGAGTCTCTGGTACTGTGGACAGCAAAGGTACTCTCAGCAGAAGATCCAGGGCTATGGGAATGAGAAAGACGTACACAGCGCCGAGTTCCCTCCAGATGAGCCCGCCAATGATCGGCGCAGGAATGGTCATCAATCCCGCAAAGAGGCCAAGCAGCCCACTCCACCTTCCCTGCTGCTCGACTGGAACCAGCTCCATGGTCATCGCACTCGTCGCACCAGATGAGATGGAGTAGAATGCCTGGAAAGCTGCATATAGCACGAGCGTGATTGGGCCCGTCGAGAACGCAAGCAATAGATTGGAGATATACCATAGCGGCGTGAGCAAATAGATCACCCGCTTTCGCCCAATTCGATCTGCCAATCGCCCGATAGGAATACCAAAGACCAGTCGCGCTACAACTGTAGCGGTAGCCATTACGCCCAGAAGGTACTGATCCGCTCCTTTGACCTCGTAGGCGTAAAGCTGTGTAAACGGTCAAAACATAGGCATAGGCAGCGAGGTGAGAGCGGAAACGACGAGCCATCTCCGCAGGGCTGGCCGTCCCTCGAAGAGCTGGCGAAAATCTGCGACAAACCCCAGGCCGCCTTTCGTCTCCCCGGGCTGCTTCGGTCGAGGTTCCCGCAGTTTGGCAGCCACAAAGAGGAAAACGAGCCCGTATCCCACAAACTGGAGATAGTACAAGGGTCGAATGCCCTCAAGATTCATCCCTCCGAAAGCTGTTACCAGATAAGCGGCGACAAGAGGTGTGACGATGGAGACGATCGCAGACAAGGTGCCACAGACGTTCTGTGCAGTCACTCGGTCCCTGTTCTGCACGGAATCAGCACAGATCACGCTGCTACTCGTGCCACTCAATCGCCCAGATATGGAAGCAAGAATGGCTGCAGCGATGAGGACTCGCCAGTCATGCGCCAGAGCGTAGAGCAAGGCTCCTCCCGCTGACAGGACGATCGCCAGTAGGAAGAACGGCCGAATGCCCTGCCGATCGACCAGCCATCCTATCGGGATGGAGAGAAGGGTGCCGATCGCACTGCCAACACTGCTGAGGGATCCCAGTTGCACGGAATCGGCTCCCAAACCAACAGCGTATATGGCACTGTATTGGTTGGTGAGGCCCATCAGGAAGCTGTTGGCCGAGGAGCGCGCTACCCCGACCCGGTAGTTGTGTTTCTGCCTGCGGATGAACCTGAGCACGCCATCAACTCTTGCCCGAATCCTGTATATCATCGAACTCCTCCTATGACCGCATGACAGGTGGCGAACGTCGTGCCGCACACTCGCGCGCCCGGTAGGCCTGCACATCTTGGAAAGCCCCAACACGCCTGCGGTGTTCTCCGGCGGTACATCTGCGTGCATGTTAGGAATGGCCCCCGCTCACTGGAGTTCGCCTTGTCATCCCTCTTTCTCCGCATTTTGCTTCTGACACCTTGCTTCTTGGACAGTGCTGGGAGATCTCCTCGGCCCCCAACGGCTGTCTTCGGCCTGGGGCGACGTCTCATCGATCCTCCTCGAGAACGTCCAGGCCGTAGAGCGTGGCCAGATCCACGAACAGCTTGCGGTACTCGCCGTAGCACGTGACTCGGTGCCAGCCAAAGAGCTCTGAATGATAGTTGTCAAGGATCCTTTGGGCATCCACCTCGGCCGCCAGCTTGGTCCGGCAGGCCTTGTCGTCCTCCACGTTGGCTACAGTCCTTCCCGTGTGGATCGCAAACGCCTTGTGCTCGGTACTTATCTTGAGGGTGGTGATCTGGTGTCCCAGAGGCAGCAAGGACTGCACCGATGCCCCCCTGCCGTCCTCGGCGTGCGAACGAATCACATAGGGATTCGCCAAGCCGTGCTGCCCAAAGGCCCGGTTTGTGGCCACGCAGTGGGCATAGATGATCTGCCCAGTGGCGGAGTCGATGACGGGGTCGGAAACATAGCCCGGCCGCCCGGTCAGGTACCGGATCAGCAGTTGGGTGAGCGTCGAGTCCACATCCGCTTCGCAGACGCCCGTTGATCCCCCGTTGTTCAACTGGAAAAAGCCCAGGCAAGGATAGGCGAGCAGCTTGCCGCCATAGTACAGCCCCAGGCAGTCCACGGTTACGGCGTCTGCCTCCGCGTCTTGCATCGCCGCCTTGAGGGCCAGGTACATGCGTGCCGAGCGTAGGATCTCGGGTTCATCTGGCTCTACAACCTTGAGCGCCTCTTGGATCCACTTGGCCGTCCAATGCTCCGCCTCCTCCGCGTCTACCTTTTCATAGTAGGCTCTGAGCATATCCGAGTTCATCTGCTCGGCCCTGGTGCCAAAGATGTCCAGGGTGTGGGAGAGGACCTCCTGGCGCGCACCCCAGGTCTCGCCATCGGCGACCACCAGGATGTTCGCCTGGCGCATGGCTTTCATCACGCCGAACAGGCGGACGGCGTCGACGATGTCTTGAAAGTCGGAGGAAGCGACCCCGATGGCGGGGAGGTGCTCTTTTTTGATCAGCGAGTAGATGCGCAGTAGCCCGCCCGATCCCGAATACAGCTCGTCGGCCACGATCGTTGGCCGAGCATTGTGCACATAGAACTCGGCAATGCCTCTCCACATGGCTGTCATGTACACCAAGTAGCCATCGAACGTGCCCTGCTCGTCCTGGAACGCGCGCTCGGCTTCCTCCAAAGAGCAGTAAACGCCGGCAGAGAACTCGAATTCAGGAAGCTGCTCTTTCAGTACAGACAAAACCTCCCTCGACCGCTCTTCAACATTGTAACCGATGTAGGGCCACGTCGCCCGATCAGGCGGGGTTGCCGGAAAGACCACTTTCACTCTCGTTTTCATCTGATTTCTCCTTTGGCTGAAAGAGGATCATCACGCAAACGATGGACTGCGAACTGCTTATGATGTCCGGGCTAGACAGCCGGGCGAGGCAACAGACCGGCCCGCTCAACGATGAGGGGCACAGCACCTTCCCATTCGATAGCCATGATATGTACCCCGGCTACGCCCGGGATCTCGCGTACCTGCTGGATGGTTTCGACGCAGATATCGAGCCCCTCTTCCTGCTGGGCGGCGCGGCGGGCCTCCCTTTCCTCGCGGGGAATGCCGCTGCCGGCGGCAGCCATGCGCTGCACATACTCGTCGGGGACATCCATGCCGGGCACTTTGGTGGCCATGTAGCGTGCTGCCCCTGGTGACTTGATAGGCGCTACCCCAGCCAGAACGTAGACATCGTCGAGCAAGCCCATGTCGCCAGCACACTTCATGAATTCGGCGAATCTGGGCACATTGAACACGATCTGAGTCTGGATGAAATCGGCCCCTGCTGCCACCTTCTTGACCAGACGATAAGGACGGAAATCAAAGGGAGCAGCAAACGGGTTGCATTCAGCGCCGATGAACAGGCGCGGCTCTACGTCCATCTCTTCCCCACACTGGAACTTTTTTTCGTCCCGCATATCCTTCACGATCTTGACCAATTGGATAGAGTCGATATCATAGACCCCTTTGGCCTGAGGGTGATTGCCAAAGGACATGTGATCACCACTGATGGAAAGGATATTGTGGATACCGAGTGCTGCAACGCCCAATACATCCATTTGCAGGGCGATCCGGTTTCGATCGCGGCAAGTCATTTGCACAATCGGCTCCAGCCCTTCCTCCTTCTGGATGAGGCAGGCTGCCCAGCTTGCCATCCGCACCACGGCTGTCTGCCCGTCGGTCACGTTAAAGGCGTCGGCGTATCCCTTTAGAATCCTGGCCTTTCTTCGGACCACCTCCGCATCAGCCGACTTGGGCGGACCGAGCTCAGCGGTGACGGCGAAATGCCCTGCGGTGAGAACTCTTTCCAGATTGCTCGCAGTTTTCATGGCCTTGTCCCTTTCATTGGCCGAGGTCGAGGGGCACAACCTCGATCTGGCGAGGTCTCTGCATCTTGCTCCAATCCTTGGGCTCCCTGAGTTCTGTCAACTTGTCGAGCCGACCAAATTCCTTCAGCCTTTCATAGATCGATACCCAGACGCAGTCACGCTCAGGGTCTACCTCGCACTTGCCATCCCGGGTTGTCCCTCCACACGGCCCATCTAGAAACCCTTTGGGACATTGGGTCAGTGGGCAGATGCTGGCGAACCGGCCTAGTTCACACTCCCCACACTGCATGCACTTTTCCTTGAACAGAGTGGGCCCCCCTCCCATATGGCCCATGGAGTTGGTTCCCGGGCAGACAGGCTTTTGAAGGCCGAATGCCTTCTCCAGGACAAACTCCCGCACGACCTGCAGCCCGTCACCGCAGGTCAGCAGGAGGACGGCATCGCACTCCTCGATCTCGCGGCGATACTGGCTCAAGCGTGCCGTGCTCCAGGGAGCGTAACAGGTGAACTCTCCAAGCGGCGGCGCGATGGCCGCAAGAACCTGCTTGCCATGCTGTGCCAGCGTGTTTGCCATCTCTTTCACCTCTGGTTCCCCGCCAGTGTGAAAGATCGTCGCACAGCCGCCGCATCCCACCACCACTATCTTTTCCCTGCCCTCGAGGTATTCAAGGATCTCTTCAAGGGGCTTTTGCACTTGTCCGATCACCGGTTTCTCCTTTTGGCCCTGCTCTCACTTTCCGCTGTGCCATCCGCTATCGCAGCCCTTTGGCCGGAAGCAGCGCCATCGCGGTAAATCCTCCCCAAGGCACGCTCGCCCGTTCGCATGGCCACACGCCAGGGAACAGGGTTGTGTGCCATATGATCTGTGCTCCGTCTCCGACAACGGACCTCAACAGCCGCCCCAATTCGCCCACGCTGTAAAAGTACGCAGCGTCGTACACCGTGGGTCGCAGGAGCCCGGCCAGGCGGCGTTGCAGGCCAAGCAGGCTCTGGCGATTGAGCACGCCCAGGATCAGTCCCTGCCGGGTCACGCGCAGCGCCTCTGCCAGCGCCTCCCGGGGACGTCCCAGGAACTCTAGTGTGGTGATCAAGGCGACCAGGTCGAACGCGCCGTCGGCAAAGGGGAGGCGGGAGGCATCGCCACGTACCAAAGGGATACCATCCAGCGATCGCGCCTGCAGCAGCATCGCCGCTGACAGATCCAGACCCACCGCTGCCGGGCCTTGCTGGTCGAACCAGCGGGTAAAGTGCCCTGTGCCGCTGCCTACCTCCAGGACGCTTTGGGCAGCGGGAAAGCTCTCCAGCAATCGGCGAAGCGAGGCTTTCTCCAACGCATCCGCCCGCTGGCCCTCGGGCGTCTCATACCAGGCTTCATAGTGATCGGTGACACGTTCACCAAAGGCCGCACCGGCAACACTCACCTATTGCTCCTCGGGCATGGGACAGGCATTGGACAAAGTCACCGCCATCACCGTGTCCCCACGCTCCGCAGCCCGGCGAAACGCCTCCTCCAGGGCAGCAAAGACCGCCTGTTCTTCCCCCCACACCAGGGTGCTCATCTCGCCTATTCGGACCTTAAGCCCACGCTGGCAGAGGACGCGCACTGCCTCACGGATGGTCGGCCCAATCGATTTCTGCCGCAGCGGATAGAGGCTGACCTGCGCCGTTACTATGCTCATCTCCGACCTCTCCTACTCTGAGCCCCCGCTACTCTGAAGCGAGCTTCACAGCACCCGCGGTCAGAGCGTCCTCCAACAACCCCGCAAAACGGTCAAGGGTAATCGGTTGAAACTCTACTTCCAGGCCCGTCCAATCGAACAACTCCAGGATCTCCTCGGCGTGGTGCGTCGTGTACTCTTCGGTGAGCCCCAGGCCGTCCAGGACAATGATCTTGTCGTAGAACCCTGGAAAGTTCGCGTTGGCATCGGCGCTATCCCAGCCAAAGTACTTCTGGTAGACGACCTTCCAGTGCTTGAGCCAGCCTGCCGTAAACCATAGCACCTTGTCTTGCCGCCCCTCGCTAATGCCCTGCCGCTCTTCCAAGCCAGCCAGCATGTCGTAGCCATAGTTTCCCTCTACCCTGACGATCCCCTGGCCTGCCGCCTGCAAGATCGAGTCCACTCGTCTCAGTGGCTCATTGGTGTTGACGTAGCACTTTTTCCCATACACGACGACGATCTTTTCATCGGGACACCGTTCCCGGGCCTGTGTCAGTCTCTTGAGAAGATGCTCCTCCAGCTTATCCGGCAAGGCGTGCAGGCCCGGCGGGGCAAAGAGGATCCGGCGTGGACTCAGAAAGCCCGTCTCTATCAGATGGGTGATCTCTGGACGCAGCATCCCGCAGGATACGATACAATGATCGTTAAACGCGGTGTGGGTCATTTCAGCCATCGCTCTTTCCCTCCAACGTAATCGCGGTTCACGAGTCGCTGTCCCTTGCGGTTCCGTGCCTCGACAAGGACGGGGCACACACCGGCAGTTCTGCCTCGACAGGTGAATCGATTCCTATCCGTTCCTTTGACCGTCGAATCCCACTTGGGGAGGATCGGCAGCCATCCTTTCCAGAACGATCGAACCATTCATCAGATCAATGCTCTTGATCTTGGCCTGGAATAGCCTGCTCTCCCCCAAGAAGGGGATCAGCTGAACTCCGCCGCTTTCAGGCACGATCCAGGCCACGTCCTGCATCACTTCTTCACGTTCACCGTCATCCTCAACATAGACCGTAGCCAAGCACACAATTGCCTCCTTCAGAGCAACTGGTCCACTACTCCTTCGATCTCCCTTTCGGCGTTACTGCCGTGGATTGGACATCCCTCCAAGCCAGACCGGAGAACCTCCTGATCGTAACCAATGGATCCAATGACAGGTACGCCTCTCCCCTCCAACTCCTCTCTCAATCTCAAAGCCATCTCCTCCGATGGTACCTTGTTGAGGATAGCCCAAACCCTCTTTATCCCGACATTGTCAGCGAGGGTGCCGATCTTCTCGGCAAGTTCCAGTGAATCAAGAGAAGGCTCGGTCACGGCAAGCACGCTGTCCACGCTCGTCTCAACGCCTCTGCCAAAGTGCTCTATACCCGCCTCCATGTCAACAAGGGCTACCTCGTGCTCCTGCAGGCGGAGCCTCTTTAGGAATTCACGGCTCAACGCCCCCATGGGACAGGCGCAGCCTTCCAGCGACTGGAGTATCTTGCCCACACAAACCAACCTGACGCGATCCTGCCCCACGATGTACCGAGAGGGAAGATCTTCTGGGCGGATCTCCTCCTGCGTCAGGACACTCACCGGAGAATCAGAGTCCTCTGAGAAAGCTTGAAACACCTTCTTCTTTCCCCCGACAAGCTCCAGCAACGGTTGAGGCCTCCTTTCAAAGCCAAGCAACCGATAGAGTCCTGGGTTTGATTCATCGGAATCAACGACCAACACCCCGTATCCTCTCTTTTGCAGAGCATTCGCCAAAAGGGCGACGACGGTGCTTTTCCCGCTGCCTCCCTTTCCACAAACTGAAAGCTTCATCCAAATCTCCTCGTGTATAGTAGCTATAGATCTCACTTACATGAACAGGGCACCCGACGGCAGCCGTACACCGTTCGGCGTGAGCCGGACTGCGCACCGACCGGACAGGTCTGTCTCTCCTTGCCGGACCTGTACTGACCAGATACAGGTCACGCCTTGGCAAATCTCACTCCCGGTTTCACTGAGCACTAACGTCCGACCTCGCAAGATGCCCCACCCTTCCCACACAGAGCATAGGCATGGACAGGAACGTAAGGGCGAGCAATCCGCCGCACTGCAGTCTGACGGGAGCAGAGCAGGGACCCTTGGGGTTTCCTAAAACCCCAAGGATCTCCCCCGCCGTCTGAGAGGACTCCTCATCTCTTCGCTGACCATCGCCAGCTCGCCAAGAACAGGAGGCCACACACCAAGACGGGCACGCCCGAAACCAGCATGGCAAAGCCTTTGTGATGCCCGGCGGAAAAGTAGGCAAAGATGCAGAATGCCACTCCGCAGACGAAGAGGATGGTCGATCCGACTCTGGCCCGCCACCAGCTCAGGGTCACGCCCGCTGTGAGGGTCACAATAAAGATGACCATCATGGTCGACTCTATGGTCCACGGCTCGTGCGGCCCAACGGCAGCACTGGCGATGCCCGAGAACACCCAAGAGGCAGCCATCAGGCTTCCCGCCAGGCGGGCGATCCACCGCAGCCACTTGGCCGCCTGGTTGCTTGAGAGCGTGTTGCCTGACATTATCCCTCACTCTTTCCGCTGCTCACCAAAGCGTGTTTCCCTCGCGAAGGAGCTCCTGATCCCTTCACTCGACATCAAGCCTCTCTGCTTGCCTTCGCAGCCCTTGATCGTGCCAGCTCTTCTGCCACCCATCCTATCCCTATATCTTCCAGCCTCGCCGCCGTGGGGATGCCAGTGTCCACATCCCAACCCATGATGCGATAATGGTTTCGCTTCATGGATTCCAGGTAGCCCTCATTGATTCGGGAGCCAGCCAGTGGGCCGCACTCGAAGGGAGCCGCAAAGCGGAGCGCGGTCCTATCGTCTTCGGCGGTAAAGCCCTCTCGCGCGTTGAAGGCACGCGCCATGTCCATACCTCGCTGGCCCACCCTCTCCAGCTCGTAGATAGAGACCTCCCAACCGGTGATGGCCCGGATCATAGCCACCACTTGCTCGTCGCTGTATCCTGGCACAGCGCAGAGCCCGGCGCAGTTCTTGAATACGGCGTGGGTGGTCACATGGACGTGATCGGCGCCCGTGGGCGAAATGGCATAGCCCAGCCCCAAGACAGGGGAGCGCGCACGCGGGTCGTGCATGGGGGCCTCCTGTCCCTTGATCTGCACCGCGAACTCCTCCGAGCCCTTCCCGATCCGCTCACTCATCCGGCGCGCACCCTCGGCCACAAAGTCCCCAAACCCCTCCCGACGGGCGATCTTTTCCACAAGTTCCACCAATGCCTGACCATTGCCGAAATGGAGTTCAAGGCCGCCTGTATCCTCCTCGGTGATCAGGCCTCGCTCGAAACATTCCATAGTGAAGGCGATGGAGACCCCGGTGGAGATCACGTCCAGCGAATGGGCATTGCACAGCTCGTTGGCCTTGCTGATGGCCACCAGGTCGTCCACGCCACACAGAGAGCCCAGGGAGGCCAGCGCCTCGTACTCCGGGCCGCCGTACATGGGGTCTATCCTGTACGGCTCCTCTACCTGCACGGTCTTCTTGCAGTGGATGGGACAGGCATAGCAGCTCTCCATACCAGCGCCGATGGTCTCCGCCAGGGTCTTGGCGTCAATCCTGTCCGCGCTCTCAAAGGTGCCCTCCCGAAAGTTGCGGGTGGGAAGCCCGCCGCGCTCGCTCATCCCGACCATGCCTGTGCCCATGCCGTACCTGCTGAGATCCCCGTGGAGCTCCTCCACGTTCTCGCTCAGCCACCTGGCTAGATCGCGCACTACCTCTGGCTCCGCCATCGGGGGGACGCTGTGGCCCCGGGCCGCGATGCCCTTGAGGAGCTTGGAGCCCATCACTGCACCCAGCCCGCACCTTCCTGCGGCGTGGTTCAGATCGTTGAGGACGCAAGCATAGCGTACCATTCTCTCGCCCCCCATCCCGATGAGACAAGTGCGAATGCCGCGGTCTGACAGCTCCTCACGGATCGTGGCCTGGGCTTGGCCGGTGGCCTTTCCCCAGAGGTGTACTGCATCCCGTATCTCGGCCTCACCGTCATGGACCCAGAGGTAGACCGGGCTCTCTGCCCTGCCCTCCACGATGACGGCGTCAAAGCCAGCGCGTTTCAGCTCTGCGCCAAAGAACCCTCCCACATCGGCCTCGCCAAAGCCGCCGGTGAGAGGGGATTTGGCCCCTATGGCGTTCCGCCCACTGCCGCCCAGGGGCATGCCCGTGACCGGACCCAGGGCGACGATAAGCTTGTTTTCAGGGCCCAGGGGGTCTATTCCCGGCTCAAGCTCCTTGAGGAGATAGTAGGCCACAAAGCCCCAGCCGCCATAGTAGGTGCGGTAGAAATCCTCCTCCGGCCGCTCCACCGAAATGGTCCTCTGCGAGAGGTTCACCCTCATGATGCTTCCATTGTAGCCGTATCGCATCGCTTTCTCTCCTTTTCGACTGTAGCGACAGCATTCCCCATCGTATCGTCCCTCGGAGCAATTTCATGTGGTCTCTTCGAAGATCGGCACCCGGCCGGCCACGATCATGGTCTGCCCGCGGACCTCCTGCCGCAGCATGTCGAATCCGGCGTCGGCCATCCATCCTGCCACCGCCTCGACCGCAAAGTACCTCTCCTGTACTCCCATCTTTGCCCCTCGGACCCAGTCCATGATCAACAGAACCCCACCCGGACGTAACAGCTCCCTGGCCTCCCTCGGGAACCGCTCCGGCGCGTCGAACTCGTGCAGCGCATGAAGCGTGTAGATCAGCTCGAACTGCTCCCCCAACGTGCTGATCTCCTCTGCGTGGAGACGCTGGCAGGGAGCTCCTCCGTAGGGATGAGGGTCTACCCCTATCCCCTTCACGCCTCGCCGAGCCAGTGCTCTCAGGATGTCTCCCCCACCACAGCCCACATCCAGGACCCTGCCGCCGGATGGAAGTAGCTCCACGATCAGTTCAACTACCGCCTCGTCCCCGAGCACTTTCCGACCGCCAATCTCCCTTCACATCAGGTCTCATCTCTGGAAAAGGTCAACCCTTTTGCCTGCGCCAACGGGGCAGCGTCGACCACCTCTATTCCCTTGCCCTCCACGACGCGTCCAATGATCCAGTGGGACTGCCCTTCCCGGGCAAAGAGCCCAATGAGCTCGCCCAACTTATCCTCTGCCACAGCAATGAGCAGACCGCCTGAGGTCTCTGGCGTGTAGAGAAGCGTCTGCATCCACTCGGGGATAGAAGGCGCGAAGCGAACGTGTGAGGCATAGCACCTTTGGTTCCGACCGGCGCCAGCAGGAAAGATCCGATCTCTGGCATACCCACTCGCCCCTTCTAGGAAAGGCAAGTTCTCCAAACCAAGACGTATCCCTACCCCGCTCTTTTCCGCCATCTCCTGGGCGTGGCCCAACAAGGCGAAGCCGGTGACGTCGGTAACAGCGTCCACACCCACTTGCTGCATCAATCGGGCGGCTTTTCGGTTCAGTGTCTTCATCACCGCCACCGCCGCCTCCACGTGATCTGGCTCAACCATCCCCATCTTGAGCGCGGTAGCAATGATGCCCATGCCCAGGGGCTTGGTCAGGACCAGCACGTCGCCAACCTGCGCCGCGGCTTTGGTGACGATGCGGTCGGGATGGACAAAGCCCATCACGACCAGGCCATACTTGGCCTCGTCGTCGATCACAGTATGACCTCCAGCCAGGACAGCCCCCGCTTCAGCGACCTTTACGGCTCCCCCGCGCAGGATCTCGCTTGTGGTCTTGGAAGGGAGATCGATGGGGAAGCCGCAGATATTGAGAGCCAAGACTACCTCACCGCCCATAGCATACACGTCGCTCATGGCATTGGCAGCGGCGATGGCGCCATAGTCGTAGGGATCATCCACGACGGGCGCGAAAAAGTCGAGCGTCAAGACCACGGCCAGTTCATCGCTGACACGATAGACGGCAGCGTCATCGCTTACCGCCAGGCCGACGAGGAGGTCGGGATATGCTCTTGCGGGAAACATCTCGCTCAAAGGGCGCAGGACCTGCGCCAGGGCCCCAGGGCCCATCTTGGAGGCTCAGCCCGTGCCGCTGGCCAGTGCTGTTAAGCGGATTCCCTCTACAGAGACTTTCTCCGCCGTCCGTAGATTCATTTCTTCTCCCGATCTAGCCTATTGCAGCAAACGCGAACCTGATGCGCATTCGTTTCGAGATAGCCTCTGTAACGGCACACTTGCTCTCCAACCGCTACCTGTGCCGGGTGGGGAAGAAGCCCGTGGCGCCGGTAGCCCAGCGCCAGTCCGGGATCAATGACGATCTTGCGGTTCTCGACCTCCACCACACAGGAGAGACCGCGTACGCTCAGCGACTCCGTTCCAAGAACCTCAATATGCATATCATGCCCAGGCAATCGCGAACTCGCTACTTCTTGGGATAGTTCTTCTCACCAGCACGTACCGGCACTGCAAGCCAATTCTCCTGAGGTACAAAGGGACAAGTGTAATTCTCGCTATATACACACCAGGGATTGTACACTCTATTGAGGTCAAGAATCCATTTCCCATCGACGGTGCGATCCC
>Ga0315537_1001854_pt1 | contig 16433 bp, 13 predicted proteins | sample SalMarSW160270MG_FD_203091 | JGI IMG/M metagenome (GOLD analysis project Ga0315537, IMG submission 203091) | Salt marsh sediment microbial communities from the Plum Island Ecosystem LTER, Massachusetts, United States - Salt Marsh Sediment SW1602-70 ... | reverse complement strand
CTGGTGCTGTGGCCGTTTGCGCTTACCCCTTCGCTCCGCTCGGCCAAGCCGCCGATCCAGGTGATCCGCTCCTGCTTCATGATCCTCACCACGGCGCTCAATTTCGTCGCGCTCAGATATCTCCAGCTCGACCAGACGGTGACGATCTTCTTTCTCACGCCGCTTCTCGTCGCGGCGCTCGCCGGGCCGCTGCTCGGCGAATGGGTCGGCTGGCACCGGGTCCTTGCGATCATCGCGGGCTTTGCCGGCGTGCTCGTGGTCATGCATCCCGGGCTCGGCGCGATGCACTGGGCCATGCTGCTCGTGCTCGGTGCCACGTTCGGCTATGCGCTCTATAACATCGCCACGCGCTATCTCGCCGCACACGACCCGGCCTCGGTGACGCAGACCTATACGCCGCTAGTGGGGGTCCTGGTCATGGCGCCTTTTGCGCTCAGCGCCTGGCAGTGGCCCCACGACTGGTGGCTGTGGATCTTATTCGCCTCACTCGGCTTCTGGGGCGGCCTCGGCCATTGGCTGCTGATCCTCGCCCATAGGATCGCGCCAGCGCCGGTGCTCGCACCCTATATCTATCTCGGACTGATTTGGATGTCGGTCGCGGGCTTTCTCGTATTCGGGGACCTGCCGACCATGTGGACCCTCGGCGGCGGCGCCATCGTCATCCTTGCCGGCCTCTATTTGCTGGCGCGGGAGAGGAAGGCGACGGCCAAAGGCGGCCCCGCCGCCGATGTCGAGCCGCAATAGCGCCTCAGTCCTCCCCGTTCCCCGCTTCGCTGCCTTCGCGGTAGCGGCGGCGGACGTCGTCAGCGAATTGAGCGAACCGGCCTTCGGCGATGGCCGCGCGGGCGCTGGCCATGAGCTCCTGGTAGAATTGGACGTTGGCGTAGGTGAGCAGCATGGCGCTCAGGATTTCGCCCGACTTCACCAGATGATGGAGATAGGCGCGCTCATAGTGCGCGGCGGGGCATGCGCTCTCGGGGTCGAGCGGGCTCGGGTCCTCGGCGTAGCGTGCATTGCGCAAGTTCAGCCTGCCGGCCCAGGTGAAGGCTTGGCCGTGGCGCCCTGAGCGGGTCGGCATCACGCAATCGAACATATCGATGCCGCGTGCAATGGCGCCCAGCATGTCCTCCGGCGTGCCGACGCCCATCAGATAGCGCGGCCGATCCGCGGGCAGCACGGCGGTCGTGACATCAACCATGTCGAACATGGCGTCTTGGCCTTCGCCCACGGCAAGGCCGCCCACCGCATAGCCAGGAAAGCCGATGTCGATCAGGGCACGCGCGCTCTCCTCGCGCAGGTCCTGATAGACGCTTCCCTGCACGATACCGAACAAGGCTTGGCCGGGTGCGCTCATTGCGGCGAAAGCCGTCTTCGATCGCTCGGCCCAGCGCAAGGACAAATCGAGCGAGGTCTTCGCCTCGTCTTTGGTCGTGGGAAACGGTGTGCATTCATCGAGCACCATCTGAATATCGGCACCAAGCAGGCATTGCACCTCGATGGCGCGTTCCGGCGTGAGAGCGATGGTGGCACCGTCGAGATGAGACTGGAAGGTGACTCCCTCTTCCGTGATACGCCGGAGCTTTGCCAGCGACATCACCTGATAGCCGCCGCTGTCGGTGAGGATGGGCTTCTCCCAATGCATAAAGTTATGCAAGCCGCCGAGCTTAGCGATGCGCTCGGCGCCTGGGCGCAGCATCAGATGATAGGTGTTGCCGAGAATGATATCGGCGCCGGCGGCGGCGACATCCTCGGGGAACATGGCCTTCACCGTGGCGCCCGTGCCGACCGGCATGAAGGCCGGTGTGCGGATCACGCCCCGCGGCGTGGTGATGGCGCCCGTGCGGGCGCTCCCGTCCCGCGCCGCGACCGTGAAAGAGAATGGCGCGGTCATGGGCGCGCCGCCGGGCTCAGCAGGCAGGCATCGCCGTAGGAATAGAAGCGGTAACGCTCTTGGATAGCATGGGCATAAGCCTGCTTCATAGTCTCCAATCCTGAGAACGCGGCGACAAGCATGAACAAGGTAGACCGCGGCAGGTGGAAATTGGTCAACAGGCGATCGACGACGCGGAAGCGATAGCCGGGCGTGATGAAGATGTCCGTCTCGCCCGCAAACGGTTTCAAGACTCCCGTCGCATCTGCGGCGCTTTCCAGCAAGCGCAACGACGTCGTTCCGACGGCGACGACCTTGCCGCCTCGCGCCTTTACCGCGTTCAGGCTTTCGGCAATGTCGGCGCGGATTACGCCGTGCTCGGCATGCATTTTGTGCCCCTTGGTGTCCGCGCTGCGCACCGGCAGGAACGTGCCTGGTCCGACATGAAGCGTGACGAAGTGGCGGGAGATGCCGCATGCGTCGAGCGCCCGCATAAGCGCATCGGTGAAGTGCAGCCCGGCCGTCGGCGCGGCAACGGCCCCCTCCTCGCGCGCGAACGTGGTCTGATAGTCGCTACGGTCTTGGTCGTCAGCCGGACGCCGCGTGGCGATGTAAGGTGGAAGCGGCATGGCGCCTTGCGCCTCGATGGCGTCATGAAGTGCCGGTCCGCTGAGGTCGAAGCTGAGCGTCACCTCGCCGTCCGCGCCCTTCGCCTCGACCGTGGTTTCGAGCATTCCGAGCGCGCACACATTGCCCCCCTCCCCGAACTGGATGCGGTCGCCTGGCTCAAGCCGCTTGGCCGGCCTCGCCAAGGCCTGCCAGTGATGATCGTCGAGACGTTCGATCAGCGTGACCGCGACTTGCGCAAACGCGCCGTCGCGCATACGCACCCCTTTGAGCGCAGCGGGAATGACGCGGGTGTCGTTGAACACCAGCGCATCTCCCGGCGACAGCAATTGCGGCAGATCGGTCAGCGCCTTGTCGGCCAGCGGCTCAGGTGCACCAGCGTCCACGACGAGCAGCCGCGCAGCGTCGCGCGGATGCACCGGCCGCAGCGCGATTAGTTCCTCCGGCAGATGAAAGTCGAAGAGATCGGTGCGCAATGGATAGAGACGGGCTAGAGTAGCCGCACCATGAGCGCCCCGACTAGAACCAGCATGGCGCCGCTCACCCGGCCTGCTGTCAGCCCCCGCTCCAGCAGGTCGAACATGCCGAACCGGTCGAGCAGCAGCCCGGCGATAAGTTGGCCGGCGATGCCGAGCGCCATCAGGGCCGCGACTCCGATCCTCGGCGCGAGCATGAGGGTCACGGTGACATAGACCGCGCCAAGAAGACCGCCACCGAAAAGCATATAGAGCGGCATGGTCCCAAGCGCGCTGAGGTTGGTGCTGCTGCGCGCAAACAGGAGCGTGAGTACGATCAACGCGATCGTGCCGACGCAGAACGACATGGTGGCAGCCGAGATGGGATGCCCAAGGCGGGTGGCGACTTCGGCGTTGATAGGGGCTTGCAGGGCAATTAGGCCCCCACCGACGAGCGCAACCAGCGTAAACAGAACACCCGTCCACGCCATGGTCGTTCCTCCTTGTTGCATGGTCAGCCTTGCGCGTCGGCGGCGATCTTGGCCGACAGGATCTTGTCGGGATTTGCCGGCGGCTCGCCACGATTGATCTTGTCGACGCTCTCCATGCCTTCGATGACGCGGCCCCAGACCGTGTATTTGCGGTCGAGGAAGTTCGCGTCCTCGAAGCAGATAAAGAATTGGCTGTCGGCGGAGTCGGGCGATTGCGCGCGCGCCATGGAGACCGTACCGCGGCTATGCGGCTCAGCATTGAACTCGGCAGCGAGCTTCTGGCCTGAGCCGCCGGTGCCAGTGCCGGTCGGATCGCCGGTCTGCGCCATAAAGCCTTCAATCACACGGTGGAACGGTACGCCGTCATAGAAGCCCTGACGCGCCAGTTCCTTGATCCTGGCCACGTGGTTGGGCGCGAGGTCGGGACGCATCTCGACCACGACGTTGCCCTTTGTTGTCTTGAGGATGAGGGTGTCTTCGGGATTTGCCACGATGTAGGGCTCCTTCTTACTATCCAGTCGGTTGCTCGATGGTCGCCTTCTTGACGTAGTCGAGCTTTGGAAACTTCTGCACCAGATAGGCGTTGCCCTCCGTCTGGATGCGACCCTGCTCAGGCCCGCGCCCGCGCGGGGCGCCCTCGCCATAACCGCTATAGATGGAGTCGACGACGTTCATGCCGGATACCACCTGGCCGAACGGCGCGAAGCCCTGGCTGTCTAGGCTGGAATTGTCACCGAAATTGATGAAGACCTGGGTGGTGCGTGTGTTCGGGCCGGCGGTGGCGAAGCTCACCATGCCTCGCGTGTTGGATTGCTTCACCGGATCGTCGGGGATCGTGGCCTCGTGCCAGACGGCAGAGACGTCCGGGTTGCCGCTGATGCCGAACTGTACCATGAAGCCGCTAATCACGCGGAAGAAGCGCGCGTCGTCATAGAAGCCGTTCTTCACGAGATTATAGAAGCGGTCGGCACCGTTGGGCGCCCAATCGCGATGCACCTCGATGACGAAGGTTCCCTTGCTCGTATCGAATTTCGCCTTGTAGACGGCGGGTGCCTTGTCGTTAAGAGACGACGGTTTGCCGAGATTACCGGCTTGAGCGCTGAACGCGCCGAACAGCAACGCTGCAATAAATAGCACGATGGCCCTGATGGTCATGGGGTTTCCTCGCAAGTTTTGCTGGCTATGCGGTGAATTTCTGCTTGAGGGCTGAAGCGACTATGGCGGGTACGAAGCTCGAAACATCGCCTCCCATTGCGGCGATCTGACGAACAAGGCTTGCTGCAATGTGACGTGTGCCGGGCGACGAGGCCAGAAATACCGTCTCGATCTCCGGGGCAAGGGCCGCGTTCATGCCGGCCATCTGCATCTCGTAGTCGAAGTCGCCGGCGTCGCGAAGCCCCCGGATGATGACAGTCGCATAGGCCTTCTTTGCCGCGTCGACCGTCAAAGTGTCATACGTAGCGACATCGAGGCCGAGGCCCACCTCTTTGGCGCCGGGCTCAAGCACCTCAGCGGCGAGGTTCACCCGCTCGTCGACCGAGAACAGCGGGTGCTTGTCATGGTGCGCGCCCACGGCGATCACCAGCCGATCGACCAGATGCGCCGCGCGGCGCACGATGTCCACATGGCCAAAGGTGACGGGGTCGAAGCTGCCGGGATAGAGGCCAACGCGCATGCCGCCAAGACTCCAGGCGCGCCGGTCGCGTCATCCCCCATGGATGGCTTTCGAACCGCGCGTCAGAGCCCTCTTCTAGCCGTGCGGGCGCGGGATCGGCAAGGGCGCATCACCCCGCGACCCCAACGGCGCCTGGACACAGGCAAAAGAAAAGGGCCCGGCAATGCCGGGCCCTCCCCACCCCAACTATCTTTTATTACTTTAGCGGTATTGAGGCGGTCTGCGCGCGATGACCAAAGATGTCGCTGAGATTGAAGCGATAGCCGAGACCGGCGGAGATGATCACCGGATCGATGTCGGCCGAAGCGGTCACGGGCGTGCCGTTCCAGGTGATGTCCGTATTGATCCAGGTCTTCTTGACGTCGGCATTGAGAAACCAGCCATTGCCGATGGACAGGTCGAGGCCGGCCTGCAGGGTGAACCCCAATGCATCGTCGATGCTGACGCTGGTGGCATTTAGCCGGTTTTGGCCTGTGCCCTCATCGAAGAAAGCGATGTATTGCACGCCCGCCCCTACATAAGGCCGCCATTTGCCGCCGCTGTTGAAGTGGTACTGGGCGGTGAGCGCTGGCGGAAAGATCCAACTGTCGGCGATCTGGCCAAGTCCGGCGATGGTGCCCTTCCCGTCGATCGAAGGCTTGGCGAAGCAGCAGAAGAGTTCGAGCGAAAAATTGTCATTGAAGAAATAGGTCAGGGTCGCCGCCGGAATGACCTCGTCGTTGACCTCGGCATTGGCGCCGGGGATCACGGCCCCGCCGGCCTTCACCGTGGCATCGGTGTCGGGAAGGACCCCCGTGACCAGTGCCCGGACCATGAAATTCCCGTGGTCGTCGCCGGCCATCGCCGGCACAGACGCGCTCGCAGCGCAACCTGCCAAGGTGAGTGCAGCCACTGCACTTTTGACCATTCTCTTCATCTTGACGTCCCCCAGTCCCGCTAACGGCCCCGGCGCTTGTTCTTCGATATTCTTGGGGCGATGTGCCGCTCTGCTCCAGCCTCGATCGATCAACCGGGCTGACCGAAATCAGGCCGAAGCATATCGTTTGGCGACTGTTGCGGCGGTGCAACGGTTTTTCTTGATCTGGGTCAATCCGTTGTGGACATCGTGGTCGGTTGGACACGGTGTCGCGACGGGCTTCGTGTTGATCGATATCAAGGCGCGACTCTCCCCCTCGACCGACTGCTTGGGTTTGCATGGCGGCCCTCCGCCAGGGGGAAAGCCTATGGTCACGACATCAGCCTTGAAGACACGGGAAGCCCTCCCACTGACAAGCGCCGCGCCCTCAGAAACCAGAGAGACCTCCTCCCGGACGATACCGGCTCGGCTCGGCGCTCATGCTGCCACCGTACGGATGCGCCGGGGGCAGACCATCGCGCTCAGTTTCGAGGGTAGCGAAGCAGCCTTCGTGGTGCGCTCGGGCGCGCTCATGCTGCACGTCACGCTGCCCGGCGGCTTGCGCCAAGTCGTGGCCCTCTTCTACCCGGGCGATGTGTTTCGCGCCGCGTTCGCCCCGCCTGCTGCCGCTGCCCACCTCTCAGCGATCAGCGGCGGCGATGTGTTTCGCTTTCGCTGGAGCGCCCTCTCGGAGCTGGCGGCAAACGACCCCGAGATTGGGAGCTATTTCGACAATGCGGTGGCCAAGCAGACGGCGCGCCAGGCCATCCATATGACAGCCATCGGCCGCTTAGACTGCCAGCAGCGGGTCGCAACCTATTTGATGGAACTCGCCATACGCACCGGCGTGCGCGCACCTTGCGGCGGCCTTGCCTTCGAGTTGCCGCTCAATCGCACCGATATGGCCGATTATCTCGGGCTCAACGCTGATACGTTGTCGAGAACCATGTCGCGCCTGAGGGCGAGCGGCCTCTTGAGCCATCCCGAGCGGCACCGTGCCCTCATCCGCGACCTCAACGCGCTCGCGGCCCTCACGCCCGCCGCGCCGTCGATCCAGGCGCTTTACGGCAAGCCCACAGACGGGGCCTCGAATTAGGATCTTGATAATGGACCGAGGCGCGTCAGTCCGCCTCGTCAGTTTCCACTTCGCCGCCATTGCCGTTCTCGTCGGGAATGTGCTCGACTGAAACCACACGTTCATCTTCGGCGGTATCGAACACGATCACCCCTTGCGTGGAGCGGCCCATGATGGAGATTCCCTCCACGGGAATGCGAATGAGCTGGCCGCGGTCGGTGACCAGCATGATCTGATCGCTGTCGTCGGCGGGGAAAGACGCCACCAGCCTACCGTTCCGCTGATTCACGACCATGCCGATAATGCCTTTGCCGCCGCGGCCCGACACCCGGTACTCGTAAGCGCTCGAGCGCTTGCCGTAGCCGTTCTCGGAGACGGTGAGCACCAACTCCTCATGGGCGCTGAGCTCGGCATAGCGCTCCGGGCTCAACGGCACGGCCTCCGCGCCACCTTCTTCAGGCTCGATGTCGGGCTCGTAATCGGTGCCGCCACGGCGGACGATGTTGGCCTGGCGTACATAGGCCGCGCGCTCGGCGGCCTCGGCCTCGACATGGGTCAGGATCGCCATGGCGATCAGCTCATCGCCCTTGCCGAGCTTGATGCCGCGGACACCGGCCGACTCGCGCCCCTTGAACACGCGCACGTCGGTCACGGGGAAGCGGATCGCTTGGCCGTCTCGCGAGGTAAGCAGCACGTCCTGCTGCTCGTTGCACACATGCACGTCGACGATGCGGTCGCCCGGATCGAGTTTCATGGCGATCTTGCCGTTCTGGCGCACCTCGATGAAGTCGGAGAGCTTATTGCGGCGGACGCTGCCATAGTTGGTGGCGAACATCACGTCGAGCTTCGCCCAGGTCTTCTCGTCCTCAGGCAACGGCAGGATGGTGGTGATGGTCTCGTCCTTGCCGAGCGGCAGGAGGTTGACCATGGCCTTGCCGCGCGCCTGGGGCGCTGCCTGCGGCAGGCGCCAGACTTTCATCTTGTAAGCCATGCCTCGCGAGGAGAAGAACAGCACCGGCGTATGCGTGTTGGCGATGAAGATGCGGGAGACGAAATCCTCCTCGCGGGTCGCCATGCCGGCGCGGCCCTTGCCGCCGCGGCGCTGTGCGCGATAGGCAGAGAGCGGCACCCGCTTGATGTAGCCCTTGTGGGACACGGTCACGACCATGTCCTCGCGCTGGATCAGGTCCTCATCCTCGACCTCCCCCGCCATATCGACGATCTCGGTTTTCCGCGGGGTGCCGAACTCGCTTTTGATGGCATTGAGTTCGTCCTTGACGATGCCAACGATGCGCGCGCGCGAGCGCAAAATTTCCAAGTAATCTGCGATCTGATCGCCCAAGCCTTTCAGCTCGTCGCCAATCTCGTCGCGGCCGAGCGCAGTCAGACGTTGCAGACGAAGATCGAGGATGGCGCGCGCTTGATCTTCAGAGAGGCGATAGGTCCCTTCCGCCGAGACTTTGTGGCGCGGGTCGGCGATCAGCTCAACCAAGGCAACCACGTCCTTGGCGGGCCAATCGCGGGCCATCAACTGCTCGCGCGCCGTTGCGGGATCGGGCGCTTTGCGGATGAGCGCGATCACCTCGTCGATATTGGCGACGGCAATGGCAAGACCGACTAGCACGTGGGCGCGGTCGCGGGCCTTGCGCAGCAGGAACTTGGTCCGGCGGCCGACGACCTCCTCGCGGAAGTCGGTGAAGGCGCGGATCATGTCCTTGAGGCTGAGCAACTCCGGGCGCCCGCCGTTCAAGGCCACCATGTTGCAGCCGAAGGTCGATTGCAGCGGCGAGTAGCGGTAGAGCTGGTTCAGCACCACGTCGCCCATGGCGTCGCGCTTCAATTCGACCACGACACGCATGCCCTGGCGGTCCGACTCATCGCGGATGTCGGCGATGCCCTCGATCTTCTTTTCGCGCACGAGCTCGGCGATCTTCTCGATCATTGCCGCCTTGTTCACCTGATAGGGAATCTCGGTAATCACCAGCGCCTCGCGCTCTTTGCGTACCGTCTCGGTGTGCACGCGGCCGCGCATGAGAACCGAGCCCCGGCCCTTATGATAGGCGGAGCGGATGCCCTGCCGCCCGAGGATCAGGCCGCCGGTCGGGAAGTCGGGCCCGGGCACGATCTCGATGAGCTCGGCAACATCGATGGCAGGGTTGTCGAGATAGGCGATGCAGGCGTCGATCACCTCGCCAAGATTGTGGGGCGGAATGTTCGTCGCCATGCCGACGGCGATGCCGCCCGCGCCATTGACGAGGAGATTGGGAAATTTCGCCGGTAAGACGACCGGCTCTTGCTCACGACCGTCATAGTTCGGCTGGAAGTCGACGGTGTCGTTGTCGAGATCGTCGAGCAGCGCCATGGCCGGCTTCGCCAGACGCACCTCGGTGTAGCGCTCGGCTGCCGGCGGGTCGCCGTCGACAGAGCCGAAATTCCCCTGCCCGTCCACCAGCGGCAAGCGCATGGAGAAGTCCTGCGCTAGTCGCACCAACGCGTCGTAAATCGCCTGGTTGCCGTGCGGGTGATACTTACCCATGGTGTCGCCGGTGACGCGTGCCGATTTGTTGTACGGCCGGTCCGGCGTGTAGTTGTTCTCGCGCATCGAATAAAGAATGCGCCGATGCACAGGCTTGAGCCCGTCGCGCACGTCGGGCAGCGCACGGGACACGATCACACTCATGGCGTAATCGAGATAGGACCGCTTCATCTCGTCGATGAGCGAGATGGGTCTTATGTCAGAGGGAGACGGCCCCTCGACGCCAGTATCTTCTTCGTCAGCCAATGAAGGAGAACGCCTTCTAAGAAATCATCAGACGCCTGAATACGCCCCGGCGCGAGAGGGGAAAAACGTCTCTCAATCGCGGCCGGAAACGCTTTGAGGAGTCGGTTTTCTATAGCTGATTTGGCGCCTTCTCCGCAACCTGCAAAGCACTTCCGAAGAGGATGTTTTACGTATATTTTTCAGTACGTTACTAGCGCGACAAAGCGCCTCCACCGGTCCCGTTCCGCGACCACCTGGCCGCCGGCCGAGGCGACTTGAAAAGCCGCAGCCAGACGCCGTGGCAGAGGTGGAAAATCATCGTTCGCGAAGGACGAAATTGTCCGCGCCGCGGGGCTGCCGAGACTTTAACGACAGCTTAGAACGGGATCTCGTCGTCGAGCTCTTTGTTGAACGCGCCGCCGCCAGCGCCACTGCCGAGCGGACGCGTGCGGCCGAAGTCGCCACCGCTCGACCCCTCGCCCATGCCGTCGCGCTGCCTGCCATCGAGCATAGTGAGCTGCGAATTGAACCCCTGCAGCACCACCTCGGTAGTGTAGCGCTCCTGCCCGGACTGATCCTCCCACTTGCGCGTTTGCAGCGAGCCCTCGAGATACACTTTGGACCCTTTTTTCAGGTACTGCTCGGCGATCCGAGCCAGGCCCTCGTTGAAGATCACGACGCGGTGCCACTCGGTCTTCTCACGGCGCTCGCCGGTCGCCTTGTCGCGCCAGCTGTCGCTCGTCGCCACCCGCAGATTGACGATGGGGCGGCCATCCTGCGTGTGGCGAATTTCGGGATCCGCGCCGAGATTGCCGATCAGAATGACTTTGTTGACCGATCCGGCCATGTTTGGACCTCCCGCGGGGTGTGCGTCACAATGCTCTTGGGCCAGTCTTACGCCCGTAAGGCGCCCGCTTCCAGGCGTCTCCAAAACGTCACAGATCCTGTCCACAGGCCTGAGCCATCCGTCCACAGGTCAGGGGCAGACGTCCTCTTGTACACGTTTTGTTCTTATTCGTCTACCATGTCGCCCACTTGAGGTTTCTGAGCACGCGCCCTATGGCTAAAAGACGAAACGAAGTGAGTGTATTGGCAGCGCGTCCGGGCTTCGGGAGCTTGCTCGCCCGAAACCCGGGATGAAGGGTAATATGCAGCGGTCCGTAGAGCAGGGGCAAATATCGGGGCGCCGAAGGACCAAGAGGCGGCGCGATCCACGCGTCAGGTATTTCGGCTTCACCGCCATGCAGTGGCCTTTCATCGCCACGCTGGTGGGAAACTGGCTGTTCGCGGCGGCCTTCTTCGCGCTTGCCAAGACTTTCTGGAATTGGACGCCGGAGGCCTGGGGTATCGCCGACCGCCTCGCCCTGGTCATCAAGGACGCCGTCGTGGCGCTGGTGCCGGGCATCATCGGCATTTGTATCGTCGCCGCCCAGCGGCTCGACCCCAGCCAGTTCGTCGGCCGCGTGCCGAAGGCCAACTCGCCGGTCGACATCAACAACCGCTTCATCCTCAACACCTTCGAGCAGTTCACCGCGTATTTCATCGCCAATGCGGGCCTCGCCATGTATTGCCCGCTGGAGGAAGCGCGCACGTTACCGATCCTCACGGCGTTGTTCGTGCTGGGCCGCATCCTGTTCTGGATCGGCTACCACAAGAACCCTTATCTGCGCGCCTTCGGCTTCGGCATCACGTTCTATCCGACGGTCGCCGCCTTCGCCTGGCTCATGCTGATGATGGTCTTCGGCATTCGCGTTCCGCTTTAGCCGCCCCTGCCCTGCTGCCAGTGCAGGACGGAATCGAGCGGCCACACGAACATGATGACGTTCAGCGTGAGGTTGTCGCGGATCATGAGCCCGACGAACACCTCGAGCGCCACGGCGATGACGATCGTAAGCCAAACCGGCAGCCAGGCGGCAAGATAAAAACCGAAGATCATGAAGAGAATGTCGCTTACCGAGTTCAGCACGCTGTCGCCGTAATAGTCGAGCGACACGGTCGCCTCGCGATAGTGGTTGATGACGAAGTCGGTGTTCTCGACCACTTCCCAAGTCGCCTCCACCAGAACCGCCAGGATCAGGCACGTGCCGAACGAGGCGCGCGGGGCGACGAGCCAGAACAGCGCATAGAATAGAAAGCCGTGGATGATGTGGGACGGTGTGTACCAGTCGATAATGTGCTGGGAATTCTCGGCGCTGATGACATCGAACTGCCAGAGCTTCACGTATCCGCATTTGCAGATCAGCGGGTGCCCCATGGCGTAGAGCGAGAAGCCGGCGATTAGGATGATGCCGGCGACGATGGCAATCTGTGTGCGGGTCGTGGTCACGTGCTTCTGTATGCGCTGAGATTCGCTCGGTCGCCATCGGTTATGCTCGAATCGCACACCGCTCAAGCGGATGGGAGAGGCAATGACCCAAGACGAGGCGCTGGCACTGCTCAGGACCGGGGGCAGCATCTTCCTCACCGGCCAGCCCGGCAGCGGCAAGACCCATACGGTCAATCGCTATCTCCGCGAGCTGGCGCAGGCCGGAATCGACTACGCCTATACGGCCTCGACCGGCATCGCGGCCACGCATGGCCATGGCGTCACCATCCATGCGTGGAGCGGCATTGGTGTACGCGAGGCGCTGAGCCGGCGCGATCTCGACACGATCGCCGCTAACCGTCGGCTCACCGGCCGGATCGAGAAGGCCAGCGTCCTGATCATCGACGAGATCTCGATGTTGCCGGCGCGGAGTCTCACCTTGGTGGACACGGTCTGCCGCCATATCCGCACCACACCCGCGCCGTTCGGCGGCCTTCAGGTCGTGCTAGTCGGGGATTTCTTTCAATTGCCGCCGGTTATGCGCCGGCGCGCGGAGGCCGGCATGCTGGACTTCGCCGAGGGGGATGACGGCTTCAGCGCGGCGTTCGCCCATGCCTCGTCCGCCTGGCGCGATCTCGATCCCATGATTTGCTATTTGTCGGAGCAGCATCGGCAAGATGACCGGCCCTTCCTCGATGTGCTCGATGCTATTCGCGCAAATGCCTGCACCGGTATTCACCGCGAGCGGCTTGCGGCACGGATAGTCGATCGCGATGGGTTGCCGCCTAGGCGAACGCGGCTGTTCACCCATAACGCCGCCGTGGACGACATCAACCAGCAGCAGCTGGCCAAGCTCGATGGTGAGCCGCACCAGTTCACCATGATCGCCAAAGGATCGCAGCCGTCCATCGATGCGCTAAAGCGCGGATGTCTATCGCCGGACACGCTCTTGCTGAAACCCGAAGCGGTGGTGATGTTCACCAAGAACGACCCCGCCGGACGCTACGTCAATGGCACGCTGGGCATTGTGGACGACCTCGACGCGGAAACCGGCTTTCCGGTCGTGCGCACGCGGCGCGGCAAGCGCATCGTGGCCGAGCCCGCGACCTGGAAGATCGAGGAGAGCGGCAAGGAGCGTGCGTCCGTCACGCAAGCGCCGCTGCGGCTTGCCTGGGCCATCACCGTGCACAAGAGCCAGGGCATGTCGCTGGATGCCGCCGTGATCGACCTCTCTCGCGCCTTCGAATACGGCCAGGGTTACGTGGCGCTGTCGCGTCTGCGCAGCTTGTCGGGCTTGTACCTCCTGGGGCTAAACGAGCGGGCCTTGCGCGTGCACCCGCAGGCAATCGAGAAGGACGCAGAGTTCCGCTCCGCATCAAAGCGCGCGCTCGACATGTTGGCTCGCCTCGGTCCGGCGGAACTCGCCAAGCGCCAGGCGGCGTTTCTGGCGGACTGCGGCGTAAGCCGGGCCGAAAGCGCCGCTTCCAAGAGCTATGATGTGGCGGAGCTCCGGCAGGGCCACGGCAAGGCCTATGCGCCCTGGACCGAGGATGAGGAGCGCGACTTGCGCCGGCGCCACCAGGCGGGCGAGCCGGTGCGCGCCATCGCCGAGAGTCTAGGACGCAAGCCCGGCGCCATACGATCGCGCCTTAAGAAGCTGGCGCTGATCTAGCGGCGCCAGCGCCCCTTGTGGGGCGTCTGAGAGGCGCTTAAACCTTGCGAAAGGCCCCTTCCGCCCGACATTGCCTGACACATGACCTCCAAGACCATCTCCATCCGCGGGGCGCGCGAGCACAATCTCAAGAACGTCAGCCTCGAGCTGCCGCGCGAGACGCTCGTGGTGATCACCGGGCTGTCCGGCTCCGGCAAGTCCTCGCTCGCCTTCGACACGATCTACGCCGAAGGCCAGCGGCGCTACGTGGAGTCATTGTCGGCGTACGCCCGCCAATTCCTCGACATGATGCAGAAGCCGGACGTGGATCATATCGACGGCCTGTCGCCGGCGATCTCCATCGAGCAGAAGACGACGTCGAAGAACCCGCGCTCGACGGTCGGCACGGTCACGGAGATCTACGACTATATGCGGCTCCTGTGGGCGCGGGTCGGCATCCCCTACTCGCCCGCCACCGGACTTCCCATCGAGAGCCAGACCGTGAGCCAGATGGTGGACCGGGTGCTGGCGCTGCCCGAAGGCACGCGGCTCTATCTCATGGCGCCGATCGCCCGCGGGCGGAAGGGCGAGTACAAGAAGGAGTTGGCGGAGCTGCAGAAAAAGGGCTTCCAGCGGGTCAAGATCGACAACGCGTTCTACGAGATCGCCGAGGCCCCGGCGCTGGACAAGAAGCTGAAACACGACATCGACGTGGTTGTCGACCGTATCGTCGTGCGCCCCGACATGTCGGCCAGGCTCGCCGACAGTTTGGAGACGGCGCTTCACCTGTCCGACGGAATCGCCATCGCCGAGTTCGCCGACACACCGGACGAACGCGTGATCTTCTCGGCGAAATTCGCCTGCCCGGTCTCCGGCTTCACCATCGAGGAGATCGAGCCGCGGCTGTTCTCGTTCAACAACCCGTATGGCGCCTGCCCCGAATGCGACGGGCTCGGCACCGAGCTGTTCTTCGAGCCGGACCTCGTGGTGCCCGACGAGAACCTGTCGCTTGCGCGCGGCGCCATTGCGCCGTGGACGCGCACCAGCGCGACCTCGCCCTATTACCAGCAGACCCTGGAGGCGCTGGCCAAGCATTACCGCCAGCCGATGACGAAGCCGTGGAAGGACCTGCCCGAGGAGTTCCGCGAGATCGTGCTCTACGGCTCGGACGACGAGGACATCGTCTTCACTTATGACGACGGCGTGCGCCATTACAGCACGGAGAAGCCGTTCGAAGGCGTCATCACCAATATCGAGCGGCGCTGGCGCGAGACGGAATCGAACTGGGTGCGCGAGGAGCTGGAGCGCTACCAGTCCGACCAGCCGTGCGAGGCGTGCACCGGCTATCGCCTCAAGCCCCAGGCGCTGGCGGTGAAGATCGCAGGCCTGCATATCGGCCAGGTCACCGACATGTCGATCCGCGAGGCGGGCGCGTGGTTCGAGGCGCTGCCCGAGAAGCTGACGGCAAAGCAGAACGAGATCGCCGCGCGCATCCTGAAAGAGATCCGCGAGCGGCTGACCTTCCTCAACGACGTCGGTCTCGAATACCTCACCCTGTCGCGCGCGAGCGGCACGCTCAGCGGCGGCGAGAGCCAGCGCATCCGCCTCGCCTCGCAGATCGGCTCGGGCCTCACCGGCGTGCTCTACGTGCTCGACGAGCCGTCGATTGGATTGCACCAGCGCGACAATGCGCGGCTCCTGGAGACGCTGAAGGCGCTGCGCGATCTCGGCAACTCGGTGATCGTGGTGGAGCACGACGAGGAAGCCATCCTCGAAGCCGACCATGTGGTGGACATGGGCCCCGGCGCCGGGGTCCATGGCGGCCGCGTCGTCGCCGAAGGCACGCCGGCGCAAGTCATGGCCAACCCGGAGAGCCTCACCGGACAGTACCTCACCGGCTTCAAGCAGATCCCCCTGCCCAAGGAACGGCGCAACCCGAAGAAGGGCCGCAACATCCGCGTCGTCGGCGCGCGCGAGAACAATCTCAAGGACATCACCGTCGATATTCCGGTGGGCCTGTTCACCTGCGTCACCGGCGTGTCGGGCGGCGGCAAGTCGACCTTCCTCATCGAGACGCTGTACCGCGCCGTCGCCCGCAAGCTGAACAATGCGCGCGAGCTTCCCGGCGAGCACAAGGCGATCGAGGGGCTGGAGCATCTCGACAAGGTCATCGACATCGACCAGAGCCCGATCGGCCGCACGCCGCGCTCCAACCCCGCGACCTATACCGGCGCCTTCACCCCGATCCGCGAATGGTTCGCCGAGCTGCCCGAGGCCAAGACGCGCGGCTACAAGCCCGGGCGCTTCTCGTTCAACGTCAAGGGCGGGCGCTGCGAGTCCTGCCAGGGCGACGGCGTCATCAAGATCGAGATGCACTTTCTGCCGGACATCTACGTCACCTGCGACGTGTGCAAGGGCAAGCGCTACGACCGCGAGACGCTGGAGATCAAGTTCAAGGACAAGTCGATCGCCGACGTGCTCGACATGACCGTCGAGGAAGCGGCCGAGCTGTTCAAGGCCGTCCCCGCGGTGCGCGACAAGCTGGAGACGCTGAAGCGCGTCGGCCTCGGCTACATCCATGTGGGCCAGCAGGCGACGACGCTGTCGGGCGGCGAGGCGCAGCGCATC
>Ga0315537_1001845_pt1 | contig 16459 bp, 10 predicted proteins | sample SalMarSW160270MG_FD_203091 | JGI IMG/M metagenome (GOLD analysis project Ga0315537, IMG submission 203091) | Salt marsh sediment microbial communities from the Plum Island Ecosystem LTER, Massachusetts, United States - Salt Marsh Sediment SW1602-70 ... | reverse complement strand
CGACACTGATTCTGACCATCAGCGGCACAACGCAAGCGATACCGACTCAGGTCACGTATGAGAATGGGCCTCAAGACCCCCTGGTCATCCCCGAGAATGGGCTCCACGAGCTGGGTAATCAGTTTGATCCGACGGGGTTCCCACTCCCAACTCCGTTCCCAAATAATGAATGGATCATGTCATGGGACAAGACCACAGAGGAGACGTCGTGTTTCGACCCTCAAAACGAAGATTTGCCGATACCAAATGCACTTGTGTCCATCCAAAACATGACCGGCTTGTTTTGGTCCGACCTTTGGTACGTAGCGGACGTAGAGTACCTTGGACCCGGCATGCCCGGGTTCCCGGAAACTACACTAACGAATCATGACGGCTGGGTCAATGGAGGTTTGGCCTTCAAGATTGACAATATCGGGGTGAACCGACCACTGGTTTACGAGAGCATAACATATGACAACATCTTCGAGCCCGGCGAACAATGGGACTTTATCATCCAGGACTACCAGAATATATTCGGGCTTCCACCGTCAGCTTTCGGTAGTATAGGCGTAGGCTGGGATAGTAGTATTGTACCTGGTCCTACCGGTATTCCCGACTTCCTTATGCTTTCATCAGGCAGCATCATTGCCATACCGGCTCCCGGCGCGATTTTGTTAGGTAGTATCGGCGTAGGTCTTGTCGGCTGGCTGCGAAGACGTCGTACACTGTAAAAGTCGTAAACTGTAAAAGAAGTATAAAAAACTCAGGACAGGGCCAAAAGGCCCTGCCCTGAGAATACTGTACAACAGGGAGAAGCATTATGAGAAATTTAATAACAATTTGTGTTGTTGCTTCGAGTTTGATAGCGGCCGCGCAGGCCTCTGCATCTTATACTGAGACCTGGGATAGTGGTTCTCTGGAGGGATGGACCGTTAACACAACGTCATCAAACGTCGCGGTTGAAAACTCAGGGGGCAATCCAGGCGGATATTTACGTACATGGGGCTTGTTGGCCAGTGACACCTATGACATAGGTGCGCAGACTTACAAAACCGTTTTTACGGGCGACTTTTCAGCAAAAGGAATAATTGGCGTTTCAGTTGATACCAAATTCATAAGTGGGAGCTTTGACGGGGCCTGGGTACGCTTCCGCTATATGGACGCATCGCAATATGGCTGGATGTATCCCCTGACTTCCACGTATCAAACTAATTGGCAAACGTTCTCTTTTAGTCTTAATCCGGATTGGACAGACACTCAGGCACGAGCCGCAGGATGGCTAATGGATACCGATGTCTTTGGTGGCCTGCCGGACAGTGTTTCGTTTCAACAAACAATGTCAAATGTATATAACGCTGAAGTGCGGATATCCGGCGTAGGCGATGTAGAAGCAGGAATCGATAATTTCAGTCTCATCATCCCTGCCCCCGGCGCTCTTTTGCTCGGGAGTATTGGCGTGGGTCTCGTCGGGTGGCTGCGAAGAAGAAGAACGTTGTGAAAAGATACAATCAATGCTACAAAAGCAAAAAGGGCAAAGTCGCATGACTTTGCCCTTTTTTGTTATGCTCCCATCAAAACTGAACTTTTCCCGCTCCTGCCCCGGCCTTCGCCGAGACGAGCCGGATTTATTCAGCCCGATGCGGAAACGCACGCTTCTCCGCAAGTCCCGTAAGGGACGCCTTTCGGCGGAGTCCTTAGGACTTACAGGCGTGATTAATTCCGGCTCTCAACCAAGTGACGGTTCCCGCCAGCTTCCGATACCGTCCCACCAGGCACCAATGTAGTCAACAACAGACTTGTTCTGGTTGCTCTGCCCGGCGATGGCTATTGCCATATCGCGAAGCTCCCGCATACAACTTAATCCCCCAATTTGCCACGCATCGACGCCTATACTAACCGCTTCACGCTCTATCTGCCTAAAGTCCGTTTCATTAGTTGTCAACAGCCCGGCGAGCTTTTCCGCCTTTGGCCTCAACACCTCCCGCCAATGGCCCTGCTCCGATTCGGCCTTAGCCAGCACCTCCGTCAGCAAACGCTCACGATTTCTTTGTCTGCTTTGGCGCAGCACTTTAGCCCGGTCCAGGCGTTCAGTACAGTGCTTTCGACTTGCAGGCAGCAACAGCATCTCCAGCAGCCCAGCCAAAGGATCGATAACCACCCAGACCAAAAATGTTGTCCCCAAAGTTCCCAGTGTGATTCCCAATACGAATTGGCCGAGTGTACTGACGCCTATCATACCAAGGCAGCCCGCCAGTCCACCTAAAAGAGGTGTTATCACATAAAACACCGCATAGTAGCTCGTGCTGGTTAGTGGGTGTTCTATATGCACTTTCTGACTGCTGCTAATCCCTCTGTAAATCGCAAACAAATACAGGCTAATCAGCAGCAGAACTATTAACACGCCATGCCCGGACAGCGAAAATAGAACCCACCAATTAACACCTGCCTGGTGTAATGCTAAAACTAAAACATAACCAACGCAAACGATGAACCAGACCGTGCCGGCAAGATGAAACGACTTTAATGTCTTATGCCCGGACATGATATATCCCCTCACAACCATGAATACTCTATCAGCTTCTATACAACTCTGTGGCTGGAAAACTTATCAATACCCGCCGTACCCACCGCCACCATAGTAGCCCCTTTCTCCCCAGGGCTGCTGCATATAATAGGCCCCGGAAAAGGCTCGGGCAATCGGCCGGATTAACTCTTCTAACCTCAAAGACACCCACCCTATCACAGTCGGCGGAACATAAATTATATCGCCTTCCTGTAATAGAACGTCTTTGCTGATTTCGCCATGAGCTTCCATGCGGTCAAAGTTCACTTCAAAGATTTTCGGCTTAACATTTTCATCTCTCGACGGCCTTATTACCTGGATGCGTTCTTTCCAGGCCATAGGGTTGAGCCGCGCATGAGCAATAGCGGTTAATGCCATATCACGGCCGGTATAGATTTTCGGCCCGGGCGACATGACCTGACCCAATACGTAAAACACTTTGCTTTGGTAGGCAACAATCCGAATATCGATCGGCTTTTCACCTTCTAATTTGTAAAGCTCCAATACCTTCCCCCGCAGGATATTTGCAATTTGTTCAGTAGTTCTACCCGCCACTTCCATTTCGCCCAAAGTTTCAAAGCTTATCTTGCCGTCCGGACGAATCCGCTGCCGTTGCTTGTCAATCTCCGGCACCCTCGAGCAATGTACCTCAATCTCATCCGGCGGCTGTAAAACGTAATTTTCGGCTGTAACATCGACCTTATCCGGCCTTAGAAATGATTCTATGTCTGCCGGATTAGAGGAAAAGCAACCTGTTAGACTAATTGTAATTAGTGACAAAAACGCCACTGATATAACCAGTGTGTACTTCATTGTCATTCTCCTTTTTTCCTTGTTCTATCGGATTTCCCGCATATATATCGGTCTATATATCGGTCTATATATCGGTACATCTGAAAGCAAACTATAATCAAAATAAATTTTTACTCATTACTATTTATTGCAATCGCATTAATTTTATAGAAGAACGGCTATAATTATTTCGCCTGTTTTTTTCGGACGATACGTGATTTTCTTTTTCGATAAATTCCAACTGTGATTGGGATGAAAAAGGTGGTAATTATCCCGGTGAGCTTTGCTTATTCCACCTTACGAATGGGACACGTCTAATCATATGTTATAGAAAGTTCTCTTGCATCAGTGATAAATCTCAAGAGCATTGCAATTTTGCTTTTAACGCGGGCCTTTCGATAAATATTTCTTGTGTGAGTTTTTACCGTACCCGGTCTTATCCGCAAATATTTTGCTATGCTACCATTTTGCAGACCCTGACAGATCAACTCCGCTATTTGGCACTCACGAGGTGTTAAACCATATCGCTTCTGCACATATGACCACTGTTTTTCGTTAAGCAATATTACTTGGTGGTCTTTGTCGCGGGAATCACCACCGGCTACATTCTCGATTGATGGATTTGGCAATTCGAGCATGGTTAACTGCCCTCCTGTAACTGTTTGAGCAGACGCTGTGCCTCGTCCAGGTCAGTATCTGATAAAGCACCTATTCGGTTGGCTGGGTCCAAAGCCTGGTACAGGTCCAAGGCCTGGTTCAGATGTTCAACAGCCTTATCCTTTTGTCTGAGTTTGGCAAAAGCCCTTGCTAAATGAAAACGTGAGGAGATAGCTGCCGGTGTTCCGTCCGGGTAGAGTTTGATACACGTAGTGAAATCCTCGACGGCTTTGTCGAATTCGCCCAGTCGGTAATATGCGACACCGCGGGTGTCGATAAGGTCAATATAGTCAGGTGCCATCTTTAGTCCCCTCTGGGCAAGCTCGAGCGCTTGCTGGAACTTGTCCTGCTCTTCGCACATCATCCAGGCCAGATTGTTGATTACGATTAGATTGTCAGGCTCAAACTCAAGCACCCTTTGATAGAGCAAAACCGCTTCGTCAGGACGGCCAATGGTGTATAATAGTATAGCGAGGTCAGTCATGGCCTTGGTAGAATCAGGTTCATTCTTCAGTACCATCCCAAATATATCTTCGGCTGTTTCCCCGGCCTCACTACCACCACCTGTCGCCAGGTTCTTGGCAATATCGATTAGCGTACGACTATCTTCTGGGTGCTTTTGGTACCACTCAGCAACTTTCCGGCTTAGCTGGTCCCATAATTGGTCATCTTTGAGTAACTGTAGTTGCGCTAATAGCAGGCTGAGGTCATTTGGTTCAGACCGAAACAGAGAGTCAAATTCCTTTTGAGCATCCGCCTTGTCGCCATTTTTGTGTAATGCCATCGCAAGGGCGATTTTTATTCTTCTCTCCTCAGCAGTGCCGATGCGAGAGACTAATTGTGATTTGAGAAGATTTACAGCTTTCTCAGGCTCGCCTACTGTAATATATACGTTGGCCAGATACAATGTGGTATCAGTATTGTTCGGGTCCACCTCACGTAGCACCTTGAGAGTTGGAATCGCCAGGATTGGTGACCTGGCTGCCTCGGCACGAGCTTTCAGCAGGAGTAACGTCCTATCGTTGGGTTTATGTGCAAGGCCTTGCAAAGCGGCATCCATAGCTCTTCCGGCCTGTCCCTGCCTGAGCAAGATTTCTCCCAAAAGCACCCAAGGCCTACTGATTTCGGGTTGGTCTTCGGTCATCTTTAGAAGAATCTGTTCAGCATTTTTGATTGCCGGAGCTGTTCCTTCGCTAAGCAGTGAACCTACTTTGAACAGTTGCAAGTCAATATCATCAGGATTCGATTGGAGAGCTTCATCAAGGATGGTCTCTCCCTGAAGAACGCGGTCACGTGAGCCTGATGCTAAAAACAGCGAGATAGCCTGTTTTTGGATTCGGATATTGTTCGGGGCCAAAGATAGCGCCTGTTGAATATCTGCGAACGCCTTATCCGGCCGGCCTATGGAATTGTAAAACACGCTCCTGTTTATCCAAACTTCAATGTTGTTGGGTTCGATGGCAGCAGCGTGCTCAAGGTCTTCTATCGCCTTATCAGTCTGCTTGAGGGATGCGTGTGTTCGAGCGCTAAATATATAAGCTGATGCGTTGTTGAGGTTATTTACTATTTCATCACAAAGTCTCAACGCCTCTGTCGTTTTGTTCTGACGAATATTGAGCTGGACTTGTGCAGCAGCTATCGTCAGTGAATTAGGGTCCTGGATTTTTAGTTTAGCTAATAATTCTTCAGCCTCGTCAAATTTATCCTGCTGCATATTGAGTAATGCAAGAGACAAACAGGCAGTTTGGTTATTGGGGTCATTGCTGAGAAGGTCCTGCAGAATGTCTGAGGCTAAACTAAACTGGCCGTGTCTGAGGTGGCTTTGAAATTGAAATTGCTGAAGCTGCGGGTGATAGAGCTTTGCCGCCGAAGCACGGTTCAGAAGCTGCTCGGCTTCGTCATATTCCCTTGCTTTGTAGAGTACAGCAACAGTAGGAATTATTATGTTAAGGTCGTCCGGCGAGTGGCTCAGGCCTTCACGATATGTCGAAATTGCCAGTTGTAACTCACCGGCGCGTTCATAGGCTGCCGCCAGGAGCATTCGGCTGGCCTGGTCACTCGGATTTGCCAGCAGATTTTCCTGCAGAAGCGTAACAATTTGGGGATAACGAGCTTTGAAATCCTCTGCTGCGAACCAGACTCTTGCTTGTTCATATTGCCATTGCCAGCCGTCCTCGCCCTCAAGTAACTTGATGTCATCCACGAGCTGCTGGGCTTTCTCGGAATCTTTGATAACCTGCTCGCACAGTAAAAGCCGGCGTTTTAAAGGAATGTCATTCGGCAGTTTTTGCGCAAGTGCATCAAGCAGTGGGTAAGCATTGCCTTTCTGATTCCACAGAGTGTAAAATTGGGCAAGCAGCAGGCCTAATTGGCGCTGGGCGATGGGTTGCTCAATACGCATCATTGCCTCTTTAACAATTGCTTCACATTTTTCTTGATTGCCTTGTTGAGCCAATAAAATCGCAAGGTATCTTACAAGCTCAACGGAGCTGGGAAATTCCTCTATCATCTCATCTAACAACAATATTGCTTCATCTATCTTACTCTGAGCAGAAAGCAGCTCAACTTCAGCCATAACAATCCTAACTTGGGAAGGATGGTCTTTCTTCAGTTGAGTCAGCAACGCCTCAGCCTCAGTGAAATTACCCATTTGCCGTGCGAGCTGGATCTGCATAAGTTTGACCTCGAGAGCACCGTTACTGGCCTTTTCCAATGCGGACAATCGTTTTTCTATGTCCTGCCACATTTGTTCATTCCTGCCTGCTGAGCTGACTGCCAATAGCTGCATTCGAGCTTGTAAATACAGTAAGACAGGCCTAAGATTTTCCGGTGAAAGTCGCATCGCAGTTGCGGCGTGCTCTGCCGCCTCGGTCCAGTTTCCGGTCTGGGTCAACATTTCGGCCAGGGCCAGACGTCCAGTGAAAAGATTGGGCCTTTCGGAAACGAGCGTGCGTAAATGCCCCAGCGCCAATTGTGTGTTGCCTAAGCGAGACAGAGCTGACGCCAATGCCAATCGAACTTGTGAAGATGTATTACCCAATCCAATTGACTCCTGCCAATATTTAACGGCCTCAAATAGTTGTCCTCTCTGGGCAGCTACAAGACCTTCCAGGAATGCAACCGCCACAGGCGAGACATCCTTTAAGTTCATTTCGGAGATACAATCAGCAGCGCGGTCGAGCTGGCCCCCACGGATAAATAGCTCTGTAGCTATTGGCATAAAATCCCAGGGCTGAGAAGAAAGCTCTTTTAAGCCGGTCTCGGCAATCTCTAACATCTTTTCCTGCAAATTTGATTTCAGTGCGAGCAGAGCCCATATTCGCCAGAGACCCTGGCTAGTGCTTCGTAGCGAGCTACTTCGCAGAGTAGCATCTGTCGGCGCGGCCGTTTGCACAGCCGCCAGATGTTTCTCTGCCTTATCCAGGATGTCGGCGTTGATAAATTCCTCGGCAAGACGCAGCTGCACCTCAGGGTCAGATAAATCCTGTTTTTCAGCCTGCTCCAGATCAGCTAACGCATCGGCGTTGTTTTTTTCCAGTTCAGCTAAAGTTTTAGCGTTGTCTTTATTTCTCCTATAGAAACCGGCACGGACTATATATGCAAGGGCCGAGGACGGATTATTGTTTACCGCTCCATCAAACCAGCTCGCGGGAGAGTCCGGGAAATCTTCCGGACGCTGCTCTATAAGCTGACCCAATGTATCATAGGCTAATATCTGGTCAGGATGCTCTTGTATGACGGCCTTCAATTGCGCTGCTGCTTCATCGAACTTTCGTTGTCTGGCCAGGGCCAGGGCCAACATCCTGCGAAGTTTAGGGTCATCATTTGTTTCGAGCTGTCTGCCGGCAATTAACTCGGCCTCGCCGGCCATACCCATCATTAAATATATCTCGGTAAGCTGCATAGCGGCTTCGTAATTGTTTTTGTCTGCCCTCAAAACGGCTCGATAAGCTTCTATGGCTTGTTGAACATTGATGCGTTTAGAAGGCCTGATTTTAAGCTGTGCATCAGCATATTTAAGCAATGTGGGAACATCATTCCGCTCAACACTGAGATACCTGCCTAAATCCCTTGCCGCGTCTTCCCACCTTTGTTCATCGTATGCTTTATTGCCGAGGACGAGTCCCTGTTCGGCCCTGTTAGCTTTCTGCCATTGGCGCAGTCCAAAGGCGATGGAGCCCAAAATAACAAAGCCGATTACCAGGACAATTGCCAATTTCCAGTTAAAATATCTTTGAGGCATTTACTTACCCTTTCTAATTAAACGGACGACAGATATCAGAAGTCTGAGGTCTGAAATCTGAACTCTGACATCTGATTTCCAGCTTCTGATTTCTATCTTCTGACTTCTGACTTAAAATTGACTGATGAAGTTATCAACCAGCTTTTTGGCTGTTTGCCAACATATCCACAGGTCCATGCTTAGCGACAGATTTCTGACATATTTGGTGTCATAATAGATCCATTCCTGGAAGTCTTTCATTAGCTGACGGGTTCTGTAAATCTGCCAGAGCCCTGTGATTCCAGGCCGAACCGATAGTCGGGCGTCACGCCAAAATGGACACAACATATTCTCCGGTTCAGGAGAAGGCCTTGGACCGACAACACTCATCTGTCCAAGCAGAACATTAATGAATTGAGGTATCTCGTCGAGATATGTCTCTCGCAGGAATCTTCCGACGGCGCTGATTCGCGGGTCATCAGCCATCTTGAATTGTGGGCCATCGACTTGACTGACGAATCGCAATTTATCTTGTATCTTATCTGCACCGAGGTGCATTGTTCTGAATTTTAGACAGTTGAATGTTTTTCCATAGAGTCCCTGTCGTTTATCCTTAAAAAATATCGGGCCTGGGGAAGTTAATTTTACTGCCAGGACGATGAAGGGCATTATGGGAGCGAATAGAACAAGCACTATTACTGCGGCGAAACAGTCAACAATTCGCTTAAAGCTTCCTGCGTAAGAGATCCTCGGCCAGCTGCGGTAGCTGTCTTCGATGCGTTGTTTGCGGCCCAGGTCGAATAGACGCGAGCGGCAAATTTGCTTTGAACTAAGGCTTACTGGAGGTGTAGAATCTTGTTTGGCGTTGTCGAAGCTGGTATCGAAACTGGAGGCTGGACACCCGAGCTTCGAGTTTCCACGGCGAGCATCGATACGAGCATCGACAACCTTAAATGAAAAAGGTCCTTTTACAATGCGGTTCTGCACAAATTGATTCTGCAGCACTAAGACTTCCGGGCCAATGATTGATGAGCTTATTACCGCTCCTTGTTCAATTTTAACATTATCACCAATGATGGCTGGGCCCACCACGATTGCTTTCGAGCCAATATAAACGTTTTTTCCTAACAGAACTTTTCCGACTAATCTTGAATCCCGTGATATAGTATGTGCCCCGTCCCTGCTTGTTGCCGGCAGGGATCGAATTTTCGAAATGCCGGCCCAGCAAAAGTTCAGCAAACCATCTTGTGTTTCTAAATCCAACACGGCTCCGCCTACCTTAATTGCTCGCAGCCTCACTGCATTCGACCGACACCTTTCTAAAAGTGTGGCAAAGGATTGAGGCAAAGCGCAACCGGCAAGAACCTTCTCGAGAACATTAGTTCTAACAAAAAGATGATGAGGCCAATCGGTAGAAACGGGAGCGAATTCGGCCGAATCACAGTACAATCGACGGAATCCCGCTACCTTGCCCTGCGCCGTTAATCGCATTTTTTCTCGTTTACCCAGCAGCACAGGTGCGACATTAACCGCCACCACGTCTGCCTGGATTTTAGCCAGTCCGCCTATGGCGGCTTGAAGAAGCCGGCTATCAATTCGCGTAGCAAACCGCCCGTTGGAAACGACAAACCATGAGCTTCGTTTGGCTTTGGGCAGGAACTGTGGGAGGATTGGAACATTTTCCGCATAAGATATTTTCTTTAACTTCGGTTTTCGAGATGGGTACATCCGCTTTTTAAAGGCGGACTCAATGTTCCATTCTTCCGGGATAGCGCAAACAACCTTTCTGTTGTGGCCCCAACCGCTCCTGTTGCAGGGGTAAGCCTGCCCCCGCGAAAGCGGGGGTAAGCATCTGCTCAAGCCATCGAGAATGACGCCGGCAATAGGCTCGCTGGCCAGTGCAAAACGAAGTAGATTATCACCGCTGCCGTCTGCATCTGTGACCGGCGGACCGTCTTTATGTATGATAATCAGATTCATTGATGGATTAAGAATTTGGCTCCCGCGAATAATCTTCAGCCGATCGATTTTACTCCGAAGCCCTGGTCTCGCCCCGTCCCGTCTTCGACGGGCGGGGCTCGTTGGCATTGACTTCTATGTCTTGGACAAGATCCAGCAGTTTTTTCCTGGCTCGCTTAATATCTTTCCTTGATTGGGCACTTTGTGCGTAATAACCGTATTCACGATGGGAGTAACTCTGTTCAACTTGGACATTACTTAGTACTGTACCCAGCACCCTGGCATCTATTTGCGTTAGTCGTTCCTTTGCTTTTCTAAGCTCTGGTGTAGTAGTTTTACCCGCGAAGCTGGTCAAAATAACCGCACCTCCAAACTTAGCCCATATAAGCGCATCGGGAAAGACCAGTACCGGAGGAGTATCAATAATCACGTGATCGTATTTTTCGCTTAGTTCGTTTATTCGCCGGCGTGCTATCGGCGAAGCTATTAGTTCGAAAGCATCCATACCGCTGTGAGAATCCGACGCCAGCACATCCAGGCCGGTTGAAGGTATAGTATAAACAGCCTGGTCAAATTCTTTCCCTAAAAGTACATCCTGCAATCCCTTTGAGACCTTTGGGAGATTCAGAAAACGTGCAATATCCGGTTTTCTCAAGTCGCCGTCTATAAGCAAAACCTTTTTCCCAGACCTTGACAAACTTGTTGCCAGATTAATGGAAAAGGTGGTTTTGCCCTCCTGTGTCTCCGGGCTTGTAACAACCAGTTTATTTGGTATCCCTTCACCATCCAGTAACCCTAAATTAGTGCGAATGGTCTGGAAGTCTTCGGCTATCTGTCCCGGAAGAAGAGCCGGTTTGACGGTGTGTGAGCTCGTGGTGGTCCCGATTATTCGAATACCGATGCGTTTAGTTACATCATTGGGTGTGTGCAAGCGCAGGTCTGCTTTGTCTTTTAGAAAAGCCAACAGCATTCCACAAGCCATTCCACCAAACATAAGGGCAATTGTGTATTTAATGCGCTTGCTTGGCACAGGAAAAACTGTGGTTTCATAAGGAACAGATATCCGCGCCGGCCGTTTTCTTTCCATCTCCATCTGTTGAATACGCCGCCGGATAGTAACTAACACCTCCTTGGTAAGAGCCAGCTGCTCTTGTTGCTCTATAATGGCTAATTGTTTACGACCGAGCTCTATTGTATTGATGTCTTCCTTGTCTATTTTAGCCTGTAATATCTCTCTCTGGGCAATTAATCCCTGCAGCTCAAGTTTTGCATCGGCAAGTTCAGCCTCTCTATTTTCGCTTAGCTCTTCAGCTACACTTTCATTAAAAGTTTTTTCAACCTTCTCACGATTTTCTTCCAGTTTAGCCTTGAAAACTTCTAAAAGCTCGGCTCTCTGTTTAAGTTTTGGATTGTCGTCTGACAGAATTTGGCCGGCGGAAATAAGCTCCTCCTCTAATTGAGCTATCCGCTCGGTCAACATTTGAATCAAAATGTCCTCCTGAACAAATGTGTGCCGCCTTTCCAGCAAGGCTCTCTGTAGAGTTTTCCTGTCCTTAGTTTTTTCGAGGAGCTCTATTTTTATCTCTAAAAGGACCTTGTTAGCGTCTAATTTTGTTGCGAGCTCTTGTAGAATTGCAACTCGTTGGATCATAATATCCTGGCGTTGAGTTAACTCTACGCTGCCATACTCTTGCGCCAATTGCCGGAGGCTTTCACTTTGTAGTTGTAATTTATCTTCATATATTCGGCGCTGGTTTTCTAAAAGCTGCAGCTTTTGATCTTCCCCCTGTGATGACCTGGAACCTTCTACAGCCATATAAGCCATGCGAAAAGAAGTTGCTATTTGTTCCGCTTCTTTGGGATCGCTGTCTACCATATTAATGTTTATCAGTTCGCTGCGCTGGACCGGAATAGCAGTAATAATTTTCTTAGTTATTGCCTGTCGTAGAACCTCAATTGGGTCGGCTGGTTTTTCGGGAAATACCGTATTAAAAATTTTCTCACCTACTGCTTGACGGAGAGTTTTCACTAAACCGACTGCTTTTTCAGACAAAGGACCTCTCTTCTCAAAGAACTTAAGCCCTTTGTCTGACAGGTCGTCTGCCACCCATTGAAGCACTCTTTGATCTACTGTGATAAGCCTTGCCTGGTCAGTCTTGAAGTTCTCGTACATTGGCATTACACGTTCAGAGTCCATGTCGCTGAAAAGGACATTAGGAATGATTGGTGCCACCCGAATTGACGCAATGGCACGGTATTGAAGTTCTATCAGAAACCATACTGCTGGAATACCAATAGCACAAATCACCACAAACGTCACAAGCACCAAAGGCCAGTGGTGAAGTATGCCGGCAATTAAATTGGATATGCTCTGGCCCTCAGGTTCAGGTGGAGTTTCAAAACTAATAAGCTCTTGTCCAATCACCTGATCATGATATTTCTCCAAATCGTTCATTTCTATTACTCCTTATCTATTTTGTCGTTTGATTATTATTGCTTCTTCTTTGCTTGGAAGCATCGTAAGTTTTGTCAAAAGCCAAAGCTCACCAATTACCGCCGCAAGGGCCAACGGCATCATCGCATATCCACCAAAGTCGTGGAATATTGTTTCCCAGTAATCGCCTTGAAGTACTGTGAAAAATACCGCTGTGATTGCTAATCGCACGGTGTTACACAGTAAAGCAATGGGCAGGCTTGAAACGAGGACTATCAGTTTCTCCCACCATGTTCGTCTAATCAGCAGAACAACCAATCCGCCAATCACAAAAAAGGCGGTGACCATTCTCAAACCATTGCACGCCTCAGCAACCGCAACACTTGCATCGCCGATATTGATAACATTGCCTTCTCGTACGACCTCGTAGCCCACCATTTCCAGACAAAATACGGCTGACGAAGTAGCCCAATGTTGTAGAGGCAGCGTCACAGCCGACTGGACACGGTTAGGCCAGGGGAGCATTAAACATAGGAACAATAATACCGTAGATACCCCTCGGAGAAGCTGCCAGCCAAACAGAAGCAGTACCAGTGCAGCAACACTTAGAATAATAGATAATCTTTCTGCTGAGCTGTACATAAAGAACAGCCCAAACAGCCTGATGCCCTGCGCCGCCACGAAGGCAAACAAACCCCACATGGAAGGTCTTATTCTGCACTGAGTGATTGTCTTACGCCTTGACCACAGAATATAAACAGCCAGGAAAGGCACTAAAAGGCCGGAAGAGTATTCATCACTTCTTTGCCATAACTTCCAAAGGTCGGCAAAGCCGGGCCAGTAAGACCAAAGAAATGCAATTAGAACGAGACCTCCTGCAAGCCATGATACAATTTTCGTTCTGTGCGACCGCACACAATTTGGCATTTTTTCATTGATTTTACGAAGTGGCAACTGCAATGCAATCTGTAATCTACTCGCGTTATGTTGCACAACTTCTAAAGCTTGGCCGGCCAAACGTTCCAGCATTCCTTTCGGTTTGAATAATATGGATTTTTCTTCCGCAACAGTATTAGCTCGCAAAGCCGCATTGTAGTCGAGTATGCATTGTTGGATTTGGCAATTTGGCCCTACTTGTGCGCCATCCCATAGCACGCTGTTTACTACAACGCTATCTTTGCCGATAGTGACATTGTTTCCGAGTATAGTCGGCCCAAGAATGACCGCGTCATTTGAGATGCAGGCGCCATCCATAATAACGGCCGGCCCGTAAATTCGCGCACCCGGCTCAACTTTGGCATTAGCCGCTATCCACATTGTTTGCGAATCGGCATCCCTGCAGGGTTTCAGGTCCGAATTCAGTTTTGGAGCGCCTTCAAGATAATTGGCGATGGCGTATAGGTATTCTTGCCTATCCCGGAAATTGCCAGCGTGATTTGGCAACGTTGCCACGTGAACAGTCTTGCCGGCACGAAGCATTTCAGGAATTAAGCCTTCCTTGATATCGAAGTAACCTGCTTTCGGGATATGTTTCAAGATGCCGGTTCGGCAAACATAAATTCCTGCTGGTTCGCCCAACGATTTACCACGCCTCTCAGAAGCGTGCGTATCCGCATTCCCGCAGTCAGGATTTAACATCACAGTCAAATCGGACTGACCATCGCGGTGTGCATTTATCAACACATCAATTTTGGGGGGACGTATTATGCTGGCAGGAAACACCAAAAGCGTCTCCGCTTTGCGGGAACCTAAGGCATCTGTTTCATCAATGGCGGCATCACGAATACAACCTGCAGCGCCGACCGGCAGGGATTCGTCCAGAAAATTCACCTCCATACGATTATCGACGTGGATTGATTCTTCCAGCAGTGAATTATCAAAGCTGGAGCAGATTGTTGCCTGCTTTATACCTTGATTGGCTAAAGAAGTTAGCAGATGCTCCAATACGGATTTTCCTGCTACCGGCCACAAGGCTGTGGGCAAACGCGATGCCAATGGACAACGGCCAAAGTCCCAACTGCCGGCCAGTATAATCGCCTTTGTCTTATCCATGTTTGGCTGCTTGCACAATATTCTTGCCCTTCATACCTTTTATAGCCTGCTTCTAACTGATGTAGTCACTTTGGAGCGAAAGCTCTCGAAAACTGGCCTTCAAACCCAACTGTGTTATTTCACCTTTCGTATCCAGAAACTTCCTGGCCAGTCTCGTTCCTTGTCGTAGGAACTGAATGCAGACCTCAGTTCCTCGGAGTGCATTAAATGCATATAGCTACCCATCCACAAAATCTCAAAACAGGAGTTAAACGTGAGAAATGCCTGAAGCAAATATTGCTCATTCCAGAACCAATGGTTTTTTAGAACCCATTTCTTGCGATAAGGTGCTGGCAAAAATATGTCATGAAAAGAAATGAGCACCTTTTTATCAAGCCTTGGAAGTACTTCCAAATATAAATATTGTACATCGCTGTCTATTTTCAAAACATGGCTTGAATCGATCAAAAGCATATCATTATCACGTAACCTCTCAAATTCGGAATAAGGAACTTCCTGCACGGGTTTTTGCACTAAACGGGACAGACCAGGAAAGCCTTTTTGCAGAATCTTGTTTGGGAATGGTTCTATTGCTGTCAGATCACACAAATAATCGTGATTGTCTTTTTGATTGTTCAATATTGCCTTTGCTGCGAGATACGTAGAGTAACCCGAACCAATTTCAATGATTCTCCTTGGTCTGAAATGACCGATCATACAATAGAGAATCTCGCCATCCACAGATTCAAAAAAACCATTTTTTATATAATATTCGCACGGCATACTGGTTTTCTCCATCGGAAAGCGATCATATTTTCTCTTGAATGTCTTTCTGAAATGTGACAAGAGGTCTAATTGCACTTTCTCATCAAAATTTACTCCTATAAGTTTAGAATAGTGTTGCCACAAGCTATCACGTAATGTTCTTGTATCGGGTATGGCCTCATAAAAATGACAGCGGGTAATGTGAATACCCAGATGCTGCCAAAAACGGAAGGTAACCTTAAGAAATCTGCTTAGTAGTACTCTGTAAAGTTGTGCTATCATAAGAGTAATCCCCATTTGCTCAGGGGACATTTTTCAATGGCATCGATTGCGGACAGCCTTGTTCTACAATTATTTCGCCTTCCATTTCGGGTTAACCAGCGTTAGTCCGGTAAACTGCTCAGAAAACGACGAATCCTATCAGCGATTGCATCAGGGCTGGCTTTCCTTTTCCGGGGGATGAAGTTTTTCAATTTGCGAATACCATCAGGCAAATCCTTGACATCATACACAATCAGTAAGTGGCCAAGCTCTGAGAATCTCTTCGCAATAGCTGCCTGGTGGTTATTAACTACTTCACCATATTTTTTTAACCTGGGCATCACGAGCAGCGGCTTATTGTTACTTAAAGTCATAGTTATTGTACCCATACCAGCATGGCTAATCACACTTGACGCCTCCATAAGGCACTTGTCAAACAGGTTTTTGTCCAAGGAGGACAATGCGCAACAACCAAAGTCATGGCTACCGGCAAGTATAATAGCCTTGATTAGCTTCTTGCTACCCATTCAGTTTATCCATCTGTACGATATAACTTACAATGAATCCAATAATACCCTAATGATTCGCTCAGAAGCCTTACCATCCCAGAATTTTGGTCTTGTACAGGAACTGACCCTGTTCAAGCTTTCTCGATAGCCACTTAGTATTCTATCTGCGTCAGCACCTACTAAAATATTTGTTCCTTCAGTAATTGTAATCGGCCTTTCCGTATTTTCGCGAACGGTAAGACAGGGTATCCCAAGAATTGTGGTTTCTTCTTGAATGCCACCAGAGT
>Ga0315537_1001844_pt1 | contig 16466 bp, 17 predicted proteins | sample SalMarSW160270MG_FD_203091 | JGI IMG/M metagenome (GOLD analysis project Ga0315537, IMG submission 203091) | Salt marsh sediment microbial communities from the Plum Island Ecosystem LTER, Massachusetts, United States - Salt Marsh Sediment SW1602-70 ... | reverse complement strand
ACCGTCGCGGCATTCGCAAATAAATACTTCAGCTTATAAGCATTTGCCTGTTCGAGCGGCAAATAATGCTCTTTTCTTGTTTTCAAGTTTTCGACATACACAGGGGGCAAAGGCGGAGCCGGAGCCGCGGGGTATAACTGTGTAGCCGCAGTTCCGTCTATTGTACCGTCAGCTCTGAAACGCGAATCCGGGTGAAAGCCAAGCAGGTCCTGACCCAGCATAGCTTCGGCCAGCTTCATTGAGCCGCAGTAAGCTACTCCCGCCGCGTCCAGCTCGCCAGAATCCGGATAGCCTTCGAACTCAGCACGGAAAAGCTCCAGTGCAATGTTGATACTGTGAAACTGATTTTTTTGGTTTACCCTCCATGCAAATCGCCTCACCCTGTTCATAGCAGGTGCAAGCAGGCCCATAAGAATGATGATGATGCTCATAACAGTCAGCAGCTCCACGATGGTAAATCCCGTTTTTCTATTGAATTTTTTGGCAATTGACTTCACTTTACTCTCCTTCATTACTGAACTAAACTTTCTATTTATTTGTTTAGCCTTTATCAGACATTTAAATTCGTGATAATTGTTATCATTGGCAAAAATATCGATAGGACGATAGTCATAACAATAAGGCCAAGGACAATAATCATAACCGGCTCAAGCAGAGACATTAATGATGCCACCAGGACATCCACCTGCTCGTCGTAATTGTCAGCCACCTTCAGAAGCATCTTATCCAGGTCTCCCGTTTCCTCGCCCACGGCAACCATGTTGGAGACAATCAGGTCGACGGTTTTGGACTGCCGCAACGGGCCGGCAAACGTGTCGCCCTGCCGGATAGAGTTGTGAACATTGCCGAGCATGTTGGCAAAGACCTCGTTTCCAGCCGTTTCACGCGTAACGTTGATGGCATCCAGAATCGGCACGCCGGCGCTAATCAATGTTCCTAATGTTCTTGTCCAACGAGTAACTGCTACTTTGGAACTAAGCTGGCCAATCACCGGCAGTTTCAATTTGATGGTATCCAGAACGAATCTGCCGAAGCGAAACTGCTTTACAAGTCTGAGTGAAAAAATTATTACAATTGGCGCCGCCAAAATGATAACCCAGCCATATTGTTTCGCGATGAAGTTAGCTGCTCCAAGCACGACTCGTGTTATCTTTGGCAACTCGGCACCTTCGGTCATTTCAGTCAGCACCGTCTCGAACTGGGGTATCACTTTCCACATCAACATCATCAGAATGCTGAAAGCCGCCGTCAAAACCACGATAGGATAAATCATTGCGCTTTTAACTCGACCTTTAAGTTTTTGTGCTTTTTCCATAAAGTCAGCAATGCGGGACAGGATTAAATCCAGCACGCCGCCCGTCTCGCCGGCCGCAACCATATTGACAAACAGTCGATCAAAAGATCTTGGGCATCTGCCCATTGCTTCCGAGAGGGTCGAACCGCCCTCGATGTCGTCACCCACATATCCAATGACTTTTTTGAATGTTCCTGATTTCTGCTGGTCCTGAAGAATCCTCAGTGAACGCAATATAGGCAGCCCCGCGTCCTGCAGCGTGGAAAGCTGTCTTGCAAACTGGGCTATATATTTGACTTTGACTCTACCACCGGCCCCGCGCCTGCGTTTTGGTTTTGCAGCGGCTTTTGCCGCCAGTTTCCTTTCGACACCTCGCGCGCGAACCTTCGTGGGGAAATAACCCAAATTCCGTATTTTGCTTACTGCTTCCTTTTGACTGAGGGCTTCTATCTCATTCTTTATTGCCGTTCCCTGCGAGTCCAGCGCTTCATACTTGAAAATAGGCATTTTGAACACCTCCTTAGTAACGTAAAACGGCAAAAGTCAGAAAGCCGATTATCGAGAGCCGTTTTCTATTCCGGTAAAAAAACCGGTACTTTTTGCTTTTTAATTTCTTACCTTTCCGTAGTTGTTTCTTTTACAATCTCATCTATTGTTGTAATGCCGTCGTAGATTGCAGCCAGGCCGTTATCACGCAGCAATCTCATGCCTGCCTTTTGGCCGGCTGCACGCAACACATTTGTCGAAGCCTGATTCATTACTAAATCACGTATTTCATCATTGAATACCATAATCTCAAAAATGCCCGTTCGCCCCCTATAGCCGGTATTATTACATTTGCCGCAACCTCGGCCGTAATGAAAATTCTTGCCCCGGATATCATCGGGTGTAAGTCCCAATTCTGATAATTGACCTTCACTTGGCTCGAACGGTGTTTTGCATTTTTCACATATTTTTCTGACCAATCGCTGCGCAACAATACCTTCGAGCGTAGCAGTAACAAGAAACGGCTCAACGCCCAAATCCAAAAGTCGTGCTATCGAACTCGGAGCATCGTTTGTGTGCAGTGTGGTAAAGACCACATGACCGGTCAGTGATGCCTGGGCTGCGATTTCCGCTGTTTCAAGGTCACGAATTTCACCTACCAGTATAACATCGGGGTCCTGACGAAGTATACTCCTCAGGCACTTTGCGAATGTCAGTCCAATAGCCGGTTTCATTTGAACCTGAATCAGGCCGTCAATGTCATATTCTACCGGGTCTTCAGTAGTGATTAGTTTTGTTTCAATGTTATTAAGCTCATTCATGGCCGAGTAAAGGGTGGTGGTCTTGCCGCATCCCGTAGGGCCCGTAACAATTATAATACCGTTTGGTTTGTGAATAAGCTGGCGGACTAACTCACGATCTCTCTCCCTCAATCCCAGTTTTTCCAAATCAAAACTGACCTGACTCCTATCCAGAACACGCAATACAACACTTTCTCCGAACATTGTAGGCAAAACACTAACACGCAAATCAACCGGCTTTCCCTGGACGGTCAGAGAAATTCGGCCATCCTGGGGCAATCGCCTCTCAGCTATATCAAGGTCTGCCATAACTTTTATACGTGAGCTAAGCGCCGCAGCGATATACTTCGGCGGCGGAACCATTTCATAAAGTACGCCGTCAATACGGTAGCGCATCTTGTACTCATTTTCAAACGGCTCAAAATGAATGTCCGATGCTTTATCCCGAATTGCCTGCAGAAGAACCAGGTTCAGCAGTTTTTTTACCGGATTTGACTCTGACAGCTCCTTTAATTCATCCAGGTCGATACTTTGGTTTCTGCCGTCAAATTCCGCAAGGAAAGTGTCGCCTTGTATTTCGCTGATCAGTTCGTTGATATTTTCTTCCTGTGTCTCATAATACTTGTTCAGGGCATTTTCCACCGCTTTGGGATTAGTAACCTTAGCGGTAACTTTAAAACCCATCAGAGTACTCAAGTCATCGGTTGCTCTGAAATTGTCGGGATTGTCAAGAGCTATGGTCAATTCGTTTCGCTCTTTATCATATTTGATTGGGACGATATGATACGTCTTTGCCATTTGGGCCGGTACTTTCTCAACCACATCAAGAGGAATGTCAATTTCGCCGAGTTTTACATATTCCATCCCCCGTTGGGCTGCAAGAGCCATTTGTAGCTGATTTTCATCAATCAAGCCAAGCTCAAGGAATATCTGTCCTATTTGTATGTTCCCATGTCGCTGTTTCTGGATTTTTAGACATTCATGGACCTTTTCTCTGGTTAGAACACCCATTTTTATGAGTATTCTGCCAAGAGTTCTACTTCTTAGTTGCTCGATGGGGGGAAGCTTTTGTGATGTTTCGATTTTTGCCATACCATTTTCCCCTATTATTAGTTCAGCTTCATACCATTTCTATTATATAACATTAAAGTCTTTTTTACAAATAAATTACATAATAGACACTTGGTTATTAGGACAACTGTTTCTTGGTCTCCTTATACGCCGATTTCTCTCTTTTTACCCTATATTTCGCCCTGAATGCCACAATTTACCTTTGAATCCTCAAATTCACCGAACTAAGAAATCATAAGGTCAAACTCATTGACTGAAGTCAAGATATAAAAAATACCAGCCAAGTCTGTTTTTCTCGCTGGTATTTTTTAAAATCTTGTTTGCTCTCAGGCAATCAGGCCCGAAAGACTGTACCAAGGTCTTCCATTTCCTTCGTCGCAGCCTTTCTCTTTTCCTTCGCCTTTATGGCTTTGTGTTTAGCGGCAGCTTTGTCCTGCAGCATGCCTGGCTGTCGGCTCTGTACGAGCATTTCATCCAGTGTAATCTTGCCGATGTCATAAAGCTGCCAGAGATGCTCATCAAGAAGCTGCATTCCCAATTTTTTGCCCGTTTGAATGCTTGAATCGATTCGATACGTTTTGTTTTCGCGTATAAGATTGGCAATAGCAGGAGTTACAACCATAAACTCATAGGCGGCAACTCTTCCTTTACCGGCAGCTAAAGGACAAAGGGCTTGACTGAGCACGGCTATCAAATTGCTGCTTAGCTGAATGCGAATTTGCTCCTGCTGGTTGACAGGGAAGACGTCAATAATTCTGGTAATTGTGCCTGCGGCGCTTGTGGTATGAAGGGTACTAAAGACAAGATGGCCTGTTTCAGCAGCCCTAATAGCCGATTCGATTGTTTCCAGGTCCCGCAATTCACCTACGAGAATCACATCAGGGTCCATTCTCAAAATTCGTCTCAGCGCCTCGCCGAAGCTCGGGACATCAACACCGACTTCACGCTGATTAATAATGGATTTTTTGTGCGAGTGATAGTATTCTATCGGCTCTTCGATGGTAATAATATGGCGGTCAAAGTTCTCATTAATATAGTTTACCATACAAGCAAGGGTGGTCGTTTTGCCGCTTCCAGTCGGGCCTGTAACCAAAAACATTCCTCTCGGCCTGCGGCACAAAGCGGCACAAATCGTGGGTAAGCCTATTTCCTCAAAACTCATAATTTTCGTCGGAATAAGACGTAAGACCAGCGAGATATTACCTTTTTGTCGAAAAATGGAGACACGAAACCTTGCATCATCACCAAAAGCAAAACCATAGTCGGTTCCACCTTCCTCCTGAAGTTCCTGTTGATTTCGATCAGGCGTGATGCTTTTCATTAAAGCCACAGTATCATCCGGCTCAAGCACCTTTGTTTCAAGCGACCTGAGTCGGCCGTCTATCCTTAATACCGGCGGTCGACCGGTAACGAGATGTATATCCGAGCCTCCTTGTGCGACACAAGCCTGAAGCAATCTGTCCATATTTACTGTTGCCATTCGAGAATCCTTAAGCACTAATTTCGTCTATTCTACTAAAATACCTTCTGTCTGCGTTATTCTCGCCACTTCCTCCGGTGTTGTTATTCCTTTAAATATTTTGATCTTGCCGTCCTCCATCAGAGTTCTCATCCCGCTCGCTTTCGCGGCCTTCCTCAATTCAGTAGCAGGTGCCTTCGTAAAAGCCAATTCCCTCAGTTCGTTGTTCATTTCGGCCATCTCAAATATAGCAATTCGGCCTTTGAAGCCGGTATCCTGGCACTGGCTGCATCCTGTCCCCTTGTAGATGGGATGTTTTTCAACATCTTCCTGGTTAATGTTGAGTAATTGTAAATGGTATGGATTTGGATTTTCATCAATTGCCTTGCAGTTACTACAAATGACTCTTACAAGTCTCTGTGCCATAATGGCTTGTATTGAGCTGGCTACGAGGAACGGCTTAACACCCATATCTATCAGACGTGTAATTGCACTGGCGGCATCATTGGTATGCAGAGTGCTGAAAACAAGGTGTCCCGTGAGCGCCGCCTGAATCGCAATATCTGCGACAACGCCATCTCGAATTTCACCAATGAGTATGATATTAGGAGCCTGACGAAGCATTGACCTCAGAATCATTTCAAATGTTAAATTGATTTCTTCTCTTACTTGAACCTGATTCATCCCGCTGAAATTGTATTCTACGGGGTCCTCCGCTGTAATAATCTTCGTGTCCGACTTGTTAAGAGCCTGCAATGCTGCATACAGAGTTGTGGTTTTACCGCTTCCGGTTGGGCCTGTTACCAAAAAGATACCGTTAGGCCTTTTGATTATCCGCTGAAATCGCTCATAATCATCCTGCTCAAAACCCAGTGACTGGAGACCAATGTTGACCGCATCCGGACGTAAAATTCGCATAACTATGCTTTCGCCATGATAGCCCGGCAGAGCTGAAACACGAAAGTCGATATCCTGGCCTCCAATCGTACGCTTAATTCGGCCGTCTTGTGGCAATCTTTTCTCGGCAATATCCATACCAGACAAAATTTTCAAGCGGGCAGTGAGGGGGGCCTGCATATTCTTCGGGATGTTGTCCTTTTCCAGGCATACGCCGTCGACACGGTATCGTACACGGACCCTATCGGTCATTGGTTCAACATGGATATCGCTGGCCCGCATATAGTAGGCACTATCTATTATTAGATTGACGAGCCTGACTATAGGGCCGTCGTCAATACCACCTGCGACTTCGGCACGAAGGGCCGCCACCTGTAACTCGTTACTGGCCTCGGCAAGTTCTGCAGCGGTCGCATCGATGCTGTGTTTGAGCTTGTCATCATCTTCACTTCCCCTGCTTTCAAATGACTCCTGGATATATGAACGAATTTTCGAAGGAATAGCAAGACGACAGTCTAATTCGGCGTTCAAGCGAAAACGAACGTTATCCATCGCGTCTAAATCCAACGGGTCGCTGATAATAAGGTTCACTTTCCCGTTATTCATACCAAGCGGCAGAACATTGTGCCTTCTTATAACATCTTCCGGCAAAATTCTTAAAGCCTCAGGCGAGATGGCAACCTTATCCATGTCGGCGTATTCTAATCCAAATTGATTTGCGATTGCCTTGGTTAGAGTTTCCTCGTCGAGCAGCTTCGATTCGAGCAAGATCTGGCCGAGCCGTTTATGATTGGTCTTCGAAGTCTTGATGGCATTGATTAGTGCCTCTTTCTCAACCAGCCCGGCTTTGTAGAGAATTTCACCTAAATGTCTCCGTTTTTTTGCCACATATGCCCCACAATTTGGTCATCATCCCCGGCAATAACTTATTATATCATTATTGAATCAGTTAGTCAATCCCGCATTTTCAGCCGGAGCATATTCAGGGCCGTTTGAACTGCTCGACGTCGTATGGAATCCCTGTCGTTAGGAAAAACAAAACGTTTAGTTTCGCACTCTTTATCGGAATCTATACTAATATATACGAGTCCGGCAGGTTTTCGTTCGCTTCCGCCGGCAGGTCCGGCTATGCCGGTTACACCGATTGCAAAAGTTGTTCCGGCTCTTTTTCTGGCGCCCTGAGCCATAGCCCGGGCAACCTCCTCACTGACAGCACCGTGTTTCTCTATCAACTGGATGGGCACATCAAGTTCGCTGGTTTTAGAACCGTTGCTGTAAGTGACCCAGCCTTGCGTGAAATATCCGCTCGCTCCGGGATTATCGGTCAGCAGCTTGGCTATATAGCCGCCCGTACAGGATTCAGCTACAGCGATTGTCTTTTTTTGCCGAGCTAATTTTTCACCTACTACCTCGGCTAACGTCTGTTCGTCTGTGCCATAAACCAACTCTCCGAGCTTCTTACGGAGTGATTTTTCGTCTTTGTCGACCATTTGCCTGGCTTCGTCTTTATCTTCTGCTGTAGCGATAATTGTCAAGGTAATCACGCCGCAAGAGGCAGTGCAGTTTATGAGCGGGTTCCTCCCTCGCTGCATGAGCGGATCGATTAATTCCGCTATGTTTGATTCGCCCGTTCCAAAGCATCTTAGTTTTCGTATCACCACAACCTGTCCACTTGCGAATCGCTGCAGCTCCGGCAACACTGATTCTTCAAACATCTGCCTCATTTCCGAAGGCACGCCGGGCAATGCGAAAAGCATTTTGCCTTCTACTTCGGCCATAATCCCCGGTGCCGTGCCAAGATTGTTTGCAAATGCTTTCGTACCGGCTGGCATATACGCCTGAATTTTATTCTTGGAGGGCATTTGCCGATTTCGACTCGTGAAAAAGTCTTGTATCGCCTGAAGAAGTTCATCCTGGAGCTGCAATTCAGTTCCGAGCCATTTTGCCAATGCCTGCCGCGTCAAATCATCATCGGTTGGGCCAAGTCCGCCGGTAGCAATAACCATGTCAGCGTCATTGCCGGCCAAATTAAACGACCGTACAATCGAATCTATCTCATCACCGATAGTGTAAGAGCTGACAACAGGTATGCCGATTGAAAGTAGTCTTTGGCCTAAATATGCAGTGTTAGTGTTTACCGTCTGACCGATAAGCAGCTCGTTGCCGATGCTGACAATACTTGCCTTTACCATAATGACCGATTTTAATTTGCGGCCCAGCCGAAAACAAGGAAAAATGCCGAGAAGTTAAAGTGTGTCGTCCATTTCCATTTTTTAAGAGGACGGATAACTTTTGGATCGAGCGGCCTTGTTCCATACGGTCCCGCTTAGCAACATTTAGGTGTTTCTATAATTGCCTCCATGTTGCGTATACAATAATATCATTTGTGTCCGTATATACCTCTATTGCTCGACATGGGGGAGTGGTTGCATAGAACATGAACCACTTTTTACCCTTACAGAATGATTCATCTTTTATACTACCCCACTTGATGATATCCTCGATGTCACTGAATTCCCGCATTGTCGTGCAAACCTGCTCACTTATTTCTGATATGTGGATCCCTGGCTTTGCCAGTGCAAGCTTGCGAAGAAGATTATTACTCGACCAGCGTTCAAGCATTAACCAGCCTGCCACCGCAGTGACAAGGCAGGCATATAATACCAAGACAACTGCAGATATGATTATTATTGATTTCTTCATGCCTAACTATTGATTATATGGTTTCCGCATAATCATTTTCGTCTGGCAGATTTGCTGTATAATATGCTTAAGATATTACGTTATAGAAAGAGTATTGTCAAAGAAAAAAACCGCAGGAAAATTTTGCAATATGAAGCTCCCAAGGACGGACGCTCGGCAGCAGTGAGTTGCTATGTGACCTATTATGGGAATACTCTGTAAATATCCTTACGATGCACAATCCGTTGGCAAATTAACAACTTATTGGTCTTATCTATCGTAATGCCGATTCTGTATCTTCCAATACGGATTTTGTATTTATCAGGATAGCCAGTCATGCGTTCAAGGTAGCCGATATCAAATGGGTTTGCAGATAATAGCTCTTCAAAAACTATCTTTTCAGCTTTAGCCTGTATCTCTTTAGGTAATTTAGAGAGTTCTTTGAGAAAACGTTTTGTATATTCGATTTTCCACACTCTATTTCAATGATTGATAATAACTCTTTGCATCTTCAATTGAAAGACGTTCGTCATTTTTTACCTCATCCATCAATTTTGCCAATCCGTAATTTTCTATTATCTCTTCTAAACGCTCAAAGTCCTCAATCGGTATTTGAATGGCGGTAGGCTTTTGATTTTCGTCCAGAACTACATGTTTATGAATTTTTAACATCTTTTCACTCCTGAAAATTTATTTTCATAACCTCACCGTATAATTTACGAAAGCGCTCTGTTGTATGGGAAATCATAGGCTATCAATATCCAGCGGTTTTGTCCTTCCTTGCTTGTGCTCTTCAATGGCCTCATCGGCAAGCCTGCTCAAAATATCTTCAGAACTCGCGAATACTTTTTCCCATTTTTTTCTGCTGTCAGTTCATCCAATAACCGTTTAGCAAGTACATTTTGTTCAAATTCCGGCAGCTTTGACGCTTCTTCAAACGCCTTTTCCAGAAGTTTTGTCATGTCTCACCTCCAATGTGTATGCACGCCTAACTATGTTTATATAATTTCTGTATATTAATATGATATTACACTATAGAAGGAGGATTTTCAAGGAAAAAATGGCTCAGGCTCTGGTCTTGCCGCCCGAAACGTTAATGACTGTGCCGTGAATATAGCCACTCCTGTCGGAGGCCAGAAAGCTCACCATATTGGCAATTTCGCTCAGCTTGCCGCTTCTTCCCAAAGGGATAGCAGCTTTCTTGTAACGTTCACGCAGCTCTTTGACAGTGATTCCTCGCGTGTAGGCCAATGCACGTTCATATTCTTCGGTCCGCAGAGCCGTTGCTTCCAATATTCCCGGTGCGACGCCGACAACCCTTACATTTTGTTTGCCAAGCTCCTTTGCCCACGAACGGGTCAAATTGTAAATGGCTGCCTTCGTGGCCGCATAGACGCTTTGACCTTCCGAGCCTTCCATACCTGATTCCGAAGCCATATTTATAATAACTCCCCCCCTGCCTGACTTAACCATCGCCCTTGCCACAGCCTGCGCACACAGAAAAACTCCCTTTTGATTGATTAACACGACCTTGTCCCAAATCTCTTCGGTCAACTCTTCTTTTCCAGCCGGGTCTACAAGCAGCCTCGGGATGTTTATCCCGGCATTGTTGACCAGAATATCAATACCGCCAAAGGCATCGAGAGTCGCTTGTATCATAGCATCCACACTTGCCTTGCCGGTTACATCGGTCGCCGTAGCAATATGATTGCCGCCAAATTCAGACTTCAAATCAGCGGCGACCTGTTTGGCCCCTTCCTCGTTTATATCGGCAACAACAACTTCCGCTCCAACCTCAGCCAGGCCCATGCAAATGGCCCTGCCGAGGCCGCAGGCACCGCCGGTCACGATTGCGATTTTTCCATCAAGATTAAGCCAATCCATTCAGTTACATCTCCAAAAGAATATTTCTTAAACAGGTTTATATGTTAATCATAGCTTTAATTACGCCATCACGATAGCCGGCTACCAGGTCAAACGCTTCTTTTGTTTCTTCGAGTGGGAAATGATGAGTTACCATAAAGTCAACACTCACCTGCCCGCTTGCAATTAAGTCAATCGCCGCCTGGACACAGTGATTCTGGCGGCGAATATATCTTATGGTAAGCTCTTTTCGCTTGAACTTGTCAACATCAAAAGAGATTCGCTCCTTCCTGGCAGTTCCTATTAAAACCAGTCGGCCGCCCGGCTTGAGTATGTCGAAAGCCTGGTTAAGCGCATCCTGTTGGCCGCAGCACTCGATAACAACATCGAGACCGGCAGGTTCGGCCCTGATAATTTCGCCGACGATGTCAATATCATTGGGATTGCCCATCCAGTCGGCACCGGCACCTCGTGCGGCATCAAGACGCGTATCGATTTTGTCCGTGACATATATTTTCGCGGCCTTTGCAGCTTTCGCAGCTAACAAAACGCTAAGGCCTATCGGACCCGTACCAAGAATTCCTATTTTAGCGTTTTGCGGCAATTCAGCACTTTTAATCCCGTATACACCTATAGAAAAAGGCTCACACAAAGCGGCCTGCTCAAGCGTAATGGCACCAGCGGTTGGAAAGCAGGAATCCTGCGGCATAACGATATACTCGCACAAACATCCACCCCCCTGCCCGGGGCAGCCGAGGAAACGCAAATCTTCACATGTATTTTCCCTGCCCATCCTGCACTGTTCACACTTATGGCACGGTACTGCGGGGTCAACGGCAACCTGGTCGCCAACCTTAACACGGGTGACTGAACTGCCTATCGCTTCGACAGTGGCCGAGCATTCATGTCCTATTATGAAAGGATACTCAACAATTTGCCTGCCGATTTGGCCTGTCTCATAGTAATGCAGGTCCGAACCACAAACGCCTACCCTTTCAACTTTCAGCAGAACATCCGTATCTTGTTTTATCTTCGGCTGCTCCACATCCCGAAACTCCATTTGCCTTAAAGCCGTCAACACCGCCGCCTTCATACTATTACCTTCTTAGAACTTCTAACAAAATGATAGTGTCCCAGGTTTGTCATTGCGAGCGAAGCGAAGCAATCTCGATTCTCAAGCTTGAGATTGCCGCGTCGGCCTTCGGACTCCTCGCAATGACATTTCCAAGCGTTTTTCATTTTGTTATACGCTCTTAAACATTAAATCTGAAATTGATGACGTCACCATCCTGAACAACGTAGTCTTTTCCTTCGAGCCTGATTTTGCCGGCGGCCTTGAGGGCCTTTTCATCGCCCAGCTCCTTTATTTCGTCAAAGCAGAAAGTTTCAGCCCTGATAAAACCCCGCTTAATATCAGTGTGCACTTTGCCCGCTGCATCATGTGCAATTGTTCCCTGCTTTATTGGCCAGGCACGTATCTCATTTGAGACGACCGTTATAAAGCTGATTAAGCCCAGCGCCGAATAGCAGCTATTGACGAATTTACTTATCGCCGACTCGGTAAGACCCAAATCAGCCATAAATTCGGCCCTGCTGTCAGCATCCAACTGCGACAGTTCAAATTCGAGCTTGGCACAGATTGTAACGACCGGCACAGAAGATTCAATGTGGTCGGTAAAATCGAATTTTGCCTCCAACTGGTTCTCTCCAACGTTTACAGCAACAGCCATCGGCTTTAGGGTCAGGAATCCGAGGGATTTAATCATTTCACGTTCAGCATCTGTTTCTATAGCTGAGCTAATCGGCTTTTCCGCCTCTATTGTTTCTTGCAATTTTTTGTGCAGGGCCAATTCGGCCTTGTCATGTTCTTGAGTCTTGGTGGGTTTATGAATCTGCTTTTCGAGCTTTTCTATTCGAGTGGCAACAAGCTCCAAATCGGCAAGCAGCAGTTCGGTCTTCAAGTCCGCAAGGTCTCTGGTTGGATTTATACTATTTCGATACGGCGGCACAGCCGGATTGTCAAATGCCCGCACCACCAGGACAAAGCAATCAGACGTTCTTATCTGGTTCATCAGCCGTCTGGCAGCGGCCCGCCCGTGCTCATCGCTAAAGTTAAAGCCCGGCAGGTCAAGGCAGTCAATCGTTGCATGGGTCGTCTTCTTCGGGTTGTAGTAGTCTGTCAGCCAATCGAGTCTTTCGTCCGGCACGGGCACCATGGCTTCTTCAATAGTAGTTGAACCAACCGGTGGAATCGGCTTGCCGCTTATGCTCGCAAAAATGGTACTCTTGCCGGATTGTAACAGACCAAGCAAAGCAACTTTCAATTATATAGCTCCTGATTCTTTATAAACTCTATTTCCATAACAGTCGTATGCCACTATAGCAGGAAAATCAACTACCTGCAGCTTCCGAATGGCTTCAGCTCCCAAATCTTCGTAGGCAATCACCTCGGCAGCAACAATGTGTTTACTCAACAGCGCCCCCGCCCCGCCGATAGTCGATAAATGCACCGCGCCGTATTCTTTCAGGGCCTCTCTAACCTCAACTCCCCTATATCCTTTCCCGATCATCGCCCGCAGGCCCTTAGCAATTAGTTTTGGGCTGAAAGCGTCCATTCGTGATGAGGTGGTCGGCCCGGCGGCGCCAACTACTCGTCCGGTCCGGGCCGGTGTAGGCCCGACGAAATAAATAATCGCACCTTCAAGTTCGAATGGCAGCTCGCGCCCGGCATCTATCGATTCGCACAATCTCTTATGCGCGATGTCCCGAGCGGTATAGACTATGCCGGTGATAAGAACCTGGTCACCGGCTTCCAAAGAGCGTACGTCAGCTTCGGTCAGAGGCGGCTGTAATTGCTTTATTTGAGCCATATATTCCTATATACTACAAATAAAGCCTAAAAGCCATAAATGATTTTATAACCACTTACCGGCAAGGGGAAACAGCAGCAGAAAAAACGCCTACGATGGGCCTTAGACCATGCTGCCCTTCCCGCCCCCCGGATATCTCACCCGCCGTCATTCTGAACGGAGCAAAGCGAAGTGAAGAATCTGGCCACAGTATGTAATCAACCTTACATCTGTCATCCCCGCCCATGTCTCATTCTTCCTGAACTTCGTCAGGTTTCTTTTCTTCGCTCATCTTTCAGCCTTTATAAAGCCGTGAGTTTCCCGCATGTTATGTCTATATGATTATCTCTAAAAGCCCCTCCAAGCACAACAAAAAATTTTAATCGCGCCATAGATCCTGCTACACTGCCCCCTTTTGCATAGCAGTCTGTGATTGTACCCTGGCTTTGTCCCACCAGCCCGCCAACAGAAGACTTTCCCGTAGCGCAGCTGATTGTATAGCAGTTTGTGATTGTCCCGGATGATGTTGCTCCAACAAGGCCCCCTACATTAACACCGATTAAAGTCGATCTAAACCAGCCGACAAGCAATCTGACCATTTGCCCCGAGCGTGAGTGGTTCATCTCGACTAATCACTCCGCCAACGTGCGCCTGCCTTGCTCCACTGTCGCCACATCGAGAGAGATGTTGCCGCCATCAGCAACAATTTGCTGCCCCTCTCGCGAGAGCAGAAATAGCAAGAACTCCGCCGCCGTGCCACCGAGTGGTTGACGCGGAGGCTTGTTCACATAAATGTAAAGGAACCGGATCAGGGGGTACCTATGGCTTCGGACGTTCTCTTCCGTCGGCACATAGAATCGCCCATCGGCCCCGGCCAGCGGGACCACCCGCACCCGCTTACAGGCGAAGAAGACGCTGGCAAATCCGATCGCTCCCGGATCCGCGGCAACGCCTTGCACAATCGATGACCCTCCCCCCTCAACCCGTAGTGACAGCCGAAATGCGCCTCCATCCAGCACCTGCTGTTGAAAGATCTGGTTGGCGCCATCATCTGGGCCGTACCCGTACAGAGTGATCTTGCGATCTGTCCATTCCCCCGCCAGTCCGAGTTTGCCCCAATTCTCGATCGAACTGCCGCCCCGATGCTGCGTCCGGGAAAAGATACCATCCAGTTGCCCAAGCGTCAGCCCTGGCACCGGATTCCTCTTCTCGACGTAGATAGCCAAGGCATCGGCAGCCACTTTGATCTCGGTGGGCTGGTAGCCGTACTTCTTGGCGAAACTCCGGACCTCCTCGGGCGTGAGCGGCCGGCTCATCGGCACGATGTCCGCCCGGCCCTCCAAGAGCGCCGCGGGGCCGATGCTTATCGGGCTGGCGGTGACTTGCAGCGTCACGTCCGGGTACATTCTCCGGAACTCGGCCGCGACGCGGGCCACGAGATTGGTGGTCGTGGACTCACCGATGCTGGTGATCTCCCCCGAGAGACCGGCTACGGACTTGTAGGGCGGAAGCTCATCGGACAAGATGTGTGTGTCATTAGCGTCACCCACGGCAACAGGGAGAGCGGTGTCGGCCTTATAAACGACCTGGTAGCTTGCGCCTCGCCCGCCGCTCACCGGCGGCGAAGAGCATCCCACCACGACGGAACAGACCAAGGCAATGACAATCATCAAGTGCAGCCATGTCATTTGGACATCTCCTTTCTGCCCGCATCACTTGCGTTTCCCGCGACGGTCCTGAGCCGCCGAATGACCAGGAACACCGCCACCAGACCAAGGATGAACATCGCGAACAGGATTCCGATCGCCATGTAGACCCGCCGGAAGGCATCGTGCACCACCCGTTGGCTCTGCTCAGCTGCCTTCTTCATCCGCTCGTCGGCCGACTGGCTCACCTGCTGAATCCGGCGGTCCCATTCCGATGATCCGAGCAATTCGTTCGATGACTTGAGCATATCGTTCATCTTTCCCACGGCCAACGCCAGTTCCTTTACTGCCTCCGTATACTCGCGGATGTCGAACTTGCGATACCCAGGCAGATCGACGGCCCACCGATCCCACGCTTCGAACCTGGCAAACACGCTGTCCGCCGTCTTAAGCATCTCGTTGAGCGACTTGCTCGTCGGTCCCAAGGAGGTGACGAGCTCGTTCGCCTCGCTTACGACAGCCCTCACATTGGCGACCATCGCGTCTGTCTGCTTCATGCGGTCGTCGAGGGCGGTGAAGATGTCATCCTTCAGCGTATCCACCTGCCATCGCAACAGGGTGGGTTCGCGTTTTAGCATGTAGAACATCCGCTCCGCAAGCAGGCGGGCCTCATCGATGGCCTGGCCCGTCTGTCCGACGTTAGCGAAGAACCCACCGGCAGCGAGCACCTCGGCGTTGGCGGACTTGCCGCGGCCGATGGCAAAGTTGGAGAAGCGGACAAACGATACTCTGACCATGTCGGGGTTGTGCCGCCGCCAGTCCCAGAGCAGGTAGTCCAGCAGGTCGATCTGGTCGGGCCTGAGCACCTGGGCAGCCAGAGCCCAAGCCTCCACTCGGCCGTGGTGCAAAGCCCGTATCAGCAACTCTTCGCGGCCCGCGAATACCTCCGCGACCCTATCGTCGTCGATCCATACTTGACTAACCAGCGTAGTAACGACCACCAGGTCGAGCATGCGGGTGAATGCATCAGCGTTGCTGGCAATGTCGTAAATGTTCGTGGCACAGTCCACCATCAGCACCTGAGCTTCGCGGCGCTGCACCGGATCGGGATTATCCTTTTTCAGGGCATCGCAAACGGAATAGAGCAGACCGACGTAGCGATCGGCGAAGGCGCGGGTCAACTCGTCAAGCTCCGCCAACCTGATCGGCTGGTTGCTGTCCGTTTCGCTGATTTGCTGCGGCTCGTCCTTCGTTCGATTACTCGTCGGAGTGGCACACCCGCCGCAAACGAACAAAACGATGCAAACCCCCAGCAGCGAGGCGAATTGATACGTCCGCAAATACAATCGCACTGCTTGCGTCATCTCAATCGTAATTGCAGTTTTCAACTTTTTCACCTTTCCCAAAGGCAGACCTAGT
>Ga0315537_1001842_pt1 | contig 16473 bp, 8 predicted proteins | sample SalMarSW160270MG_FD_203091 | JGI IMG/M metagenome (GOLD analysis project Ga0315537, IMG submission 203091) | Salt marsh sediment microbial communities from the Plum Island Ecosystem LTER, Massachusetts, United States - Salt Marsh Sediment SW1602-70 ... | reverse complement strand
TGCCCCTGGTGCGGCAGCGGCCGAAATCGCTTCGATACACGCAGCCGGTTTGATTATATTTGCACGCGCTGCCATAAGGGAGTTTTACCTGAATGGCGATTTTGCCCCTGGTGTTACGGTCCGGGTTTCAAGTCTCCGAGTTCTAAACGCTCCCCTGGAGTACGATACCAGGCGAAATGTAAATACTGCAATGGTGGACTCATGCGATTCATGCGATATTGCCCCTGGTGTCGTCGAAAAGTGCGTAAAGACTGGCACGTCCGGCCTTTTCCTGAAGTATGCAATCGATGTAAGTGGTCGGTCGACTCATCCTTTTGGAATTTCTGTCCCTGGTGTGACCAAATCCTGATTGGATAATTAACGATCGCTTGAATTTTCACTTCGCCATGGAAATTAAAAAGTGTAAGCGGTAAGGATTGGCAATAAATGCAAAAAGAGACCGTAGACATAATCTCCACGACGCTGCCGCTCCGATGTGCCGGATTGAGCCATATCGGAAAGGTGCGCGAAGAAAACGAAGACACTTTCCTTATGGAACCGGAACTGGGATTGTTTGTGGTCTCGGATGGAATGGGAGGCCATCGGGGGGGAGAAATTGCCTCGAAAATTGTTACTGAAGATTTGCCTGTTATGATCGAGGTTGGGCTTGATAAGTTGAAAGTCGGCACACCGGCAGCAATAAGGTCTCTTTTCAAGAAGGCTATCCGTGAGCAAAACAGACAATTAAACCTGGAAGGAACCAGCGAAACCGGCTACAGGGATATGGGGGCAACACTCATAGTCACTCTGCTAAAGGATAATCGCGCCTATATTGCCAATCTGGGCGACAGCAGAATCTACCGCTTTCGCAATAGAAGGCTCGTACAGCTTACAAAGGACCATTCCGTTGTATCGGAGCTTTTGGACAAGGGCAAAATTAAGCCCGAAGAGGCGGAAAACCACGAGGCTCAAGGCGAAATCACCCATTACGTGGGTATGGAAGACAAGGCCCGCCCTCACATACGCTCATTTCAGCTTAAGAAAGGCGACCGTCTCCTACTATGCACGGACGGCCTGACAGACTCAATAGACGATAAATCTATCGCGGCAATTTTAACTAATAAGCAGGATTGTAAAGAGGCCTGTCAAGCCCTCGTCAATGCTGCCAATGCCGCCGGCGGCCACGATAATATTACCGTTGTCATTGCCGATTGGCTTAACTACTCGTAAATAGCTTGAATCCCTCCCGTTTTACACCATAATGTTCTTATAGAATTTCTAACAATCCTTGCATAAATGCCGTCCGGCTAATATGATTGGCGAATTGTCAGAATTTAACAATCACCAATTATGGGAGTAGATGATGGCGCACAAGTTCATAAACGAAATCGAGCCGGGCCAGACTATCGACGATATTTATATGGTCAGGGAGCCGATCCTGCGGAGCACGACGAAGGGTGATTTGTATATAGCAATGTACCTTTCTGACCGCACCGGCCGAATAAACGGCAGAATGTGGCAGGCAACCGAAAATATCTACAAAGCCCTGCCCAAGCCCGGCTTTATCCATATACAGGGAAGAAGTGAGCTGTATCAAAACAATCTCCAAATCATCGTAAATAATATCAGTGTCATCGATGCAGGCAGCGTTGACGTCGATGATTTTCTGGCAAGAACCGATAAAGATACCGGCAAAATGTTCGAGGAGGTAAAAAAGACTGTGGGCCGGCTAAAGAATCCACAGCTAAAAGCGCTGGTCGAAGTGTTCCTGGCTGATACTGAACTAATGGAGAAATTCTGCAAAGCGCCGGGAGGTATGAAACTTCATCATAATTATATCGGCGGTCTGCTGGAACATACACACAATATGCTGCGGGTGGCCCTGGCGATATTGCCGTTGTACCCGGATGTGCAGGCAGATTTGGTTTTAGCGGGGATATTTCTGCACGATATGGGTAAGACCGAAGAGCTTTCGTACGATATGGCCTTTTCATATACCGACTCAGGCCAGCTCATCGGCCACATAGTTAAAACGGTTCTTATGGTAAATCAAAAGGCAGATGCACTGATAGCAAAGGGGACGCAGATTGAGCCGCCGGTGCTTGATGCCCTTGAACATATTATCCTATCTCACCACGGTGCGTTTGAATTCGGCTCCCCGAAGCTGCCCGCCACTGCTGAAGCATTTATGGTCTATTACATTGACGACCTGGACGCCAAGATTAACCAGGTGGCTATCGCCATTGACAACGAACAGGGGGACTCAAACTGGACCGCATGGAAAAACGCCCTACAAACCCGGCTCTACAGAAAACGGATCGAATAAAATAGTACGAGTACTAAAGATACTGGGGTAAAGTATCATAAAGTCGGTATCTAAGCCATCGTGCCAGGAGGGACGTTTGGAATGTAGCATTTTTACTTAATTCTATATGCCATGAGACGATCTCATATTATTTTAATCATTCTAAGTGTGGGGATATTGACCTTCGCCTTTCGACATCACCTGAAAAAGTATCTTATCTCCCGGCTCCAGGTCGCAAAGGGTAGTAAAACAGTCCAGGACCGTCTTGAGCAGTATGGTCATACAGTTCGGGAAAGATTGCTTCCATATTTCGAGACAGCAAAGATACCTTATCCTCCTCAAAAAGTGATTTTGGTTGGGCTTAAGCACGAGAAAATCCTTGAAGTTTGGGCCTGTGGTGAAAAAAACCAGTACAACTTGATTCGCACGTATCCAATCCTTGCTGCCAGTGGTCGGCTTGGGCCAAAGCTCAAGGAAGGTGACCGCCAGGTTCCAGAGGGCCTTTATAGAATAGAATCCTTAAATCCTAACAGTATGTTCCACCTCTCACTTAGAATTAATTATCCTAATGATTTTGACCATCAACAGGCGAAACGTGAAAACCGTACGAACCTTGGTGGCGATATCATGATTCATGGGAGTAATGTTTCTATCGGCTGTCTTGCCATGGGAGACGAAACTGCTGAAGACCTCTTTATTCTGGCCACCGAAACTGGTATTAAAAATGTTTCTGTAATCCTTAGCCCTATCGACTTTCGAAAGAGTACCTTACCTGAAGTAATGCATACATTACCTGAATGGACAGATGTTTTATATGAACATATTAAACGGGAATTATCGAAGCTGAAAACTTAATAAACATAAATAGGAAAAACATGGCACGATTTACAATGAGTCGGGCGACTCAAATTAGTTCGAGGCCAAAGTTGGGATGTCGGTGTGCAAATGAGAGGATTCAAAAAGCTGATTTTGGTTCTATCAACGGGCTACATTCTCATGTTTTACTCGGAGCTTATCTTTTGGTCCAGATACAGGCCTGAGGAAGACTCGATTGGTGGATATTTAATGACCTGGCTCGTGTACTCCTTTATCTCGTTTGCATTTCTTACCGCGGTCAATTGTTTCAAAGTGCGCAGTATATGGGCAGTATTTCTATGCGGTGCATTATATGGATGGTTAACAGAGGGTGTCATTGTCGGGACAATGTATAATTATGAGGCCTTTCCTTTTTATATTTCATGGACAGGTTTGGCCTGGCATGCTTTGATTAGCGTTTTGTTCGGCTTCTATTATGTTAGAAAAGTGCTGTTAAAAAACAGCCCTTTCAAAACTGTTTGCCTTGCCGGTACGATAGGATTATTCTGGGGTCTCTGGGCCGTTTGTTGGTGGGTCGAAGAGCCGGGGATGAGTCCTGGCCTCTTAGGTTTTGCATTGTTTGCCTTTTCAAGCAGTTTGCCCCTGATTGTCGCTTACTGGCTTTGTGAGAGGCTTTCAGATACCTTATTCTCGCAAAGAAAATGGGAGATGTACGTGGTAACTCTTTTGTTTGTTTCATATTTTCTGTTTCTCACACTGCCGGCTGCACCTGTTGCGGCTCTGGTTCTGCCACCATTAATGCTGCTTCTGTATTTATCACTGAGCAGAAACAGGCGTGTCGAAACGAGAAGTAATATACTTGAATCGTTGGTTGGTTCTGTAAGACTGCAGAATTACCTGTGCCTGTGGTTTGCTCCGCTCGTGGCTGTGGTGGTCTACGGAATTCTGCACTTCCTGAATGTGAAGGTCCATACGAACATATTTGTTGCTGCCATTACGACACCGATAGGGGCCATCTTATTCGTTATAAGTGTGGTAATGGTATTTAAGACAAGACCTCATAAATACTCATATTTTCCCACTACAAAGCAGGCTCATGTAAAAAATCCTGAGGAACCCGGCTTTACACAAAGTGCATCGAATAAAAAGGAGTGTTGATTATGAAATATTGCATCGGATTGTGTGTATTGTTGCTGGCAGTGCAGGTTAGTTCAGCATTTCAGTGGTATGTATCTCCTGATGGCAAATCTGCAAATCCGGGCACGCTTGACCGACCCTGGGATATTGCTTCTACCCTGGACGGCACAAAGAAAGTCGCCGCTGGTGATACGATTTATCTTCTTGAAGGCATCTACAAACGTCGGCCAAATGAGCTTTTTGATATTCGTCTCGTCGGCGCTGCGGAAAAGCCAATCCATATCCGCCCTTTACCCGGTAAGCGAGTAAGAATAGACGGCGGCCTGTCGATGCAAAGTCCTTCCGCGTATATTTGGATTCACGACCTGGAAATATTCGTTTCAGAACCCGTACCAGAAAAACCCATCAGTCCCGGCTCACACCCCAAAGACCTGAACAAACCCTGGGGCGGTGTTCACATGCACGGCGGAAAGAACTGTAAGTACATTAATCTGATTATCCACGACTGCTGCCAGGGCATAAGTTGTTGGAAAGGTGAAATCAATCCCGAAATTTACGGGTGCATAATCTACAATAACGGCTGGCTCGGCACTGACCGCGGCCACGGCCATTGCATTTATACCCAGAATGAGCAAGGCGTTAAACTAATTTCAAATTGCATAATGAGCTGCCGATACGACGGCACTTACACTATGCACGCCTACGGCTCTGAAAATGCGTATGTGGATAACTTTCTTGTCAAAGAAAATATCTGCTACAACAAAGGCCCATTCCTGATTGGCGGCGGTAGGCCAAGTAAGAACATCCGCGTATTCAAAAACTACTTATATGGTATCGATATGAGAATTGGGTACAACGCACCCTACAACGAAAACTGTGAAATTCGCGACAACATAATAGTCAATGGCGATTTGAATATTGACCGATACAAAAAGGTCTTAACAGAAGATAACCTTGTCGCTAAAAAGGGCCAAAAGAGGCCGACTGGAATAAAGACTGTTCTTTTACCAAATCGTTTCGACGAAAATCGCGCGCATCTGGTCATATATAATTATGATAAAGCCGAAAATGTAAAAATCACGGCAAAATCCTTTTTGGAAAACGGCGATTCATTCCGTCTAATGGACCCACAGAACATCTTTGGCAATCCATTTTTCGAAGGCACATACACCGGCGATGCGATACACTTACCTGTGAAGACTGAGTTCGCTGTTTTTGTTCTTTTTAGAAACAACTGAGATGCTGTATCACTGGTTACACTTATTCGGCTATCAGGAAATACTTATCACATCATACTGCTTACCGGGCAAATTTCCGGCGGCCTGACATTTGCCTTGCGAGTAAATGTCGTTGAACTAAGCTCTGCCGAGCTATTCCCCCCCGCGTAAATAGCCCGGCAGGCTTTTTATGACTTAATAATCACGACGAATTTTCCCTATATTTCTTTAAGCAATGTTGACAATTTCACGGTGATTTAGCTACTTTTTTTGGGGGGGTGTGACAGCTGTATGTCACAGCTGGTGAAAAAAAGTGAAAATAGGGTGGAAATTTTGCAATTTTCCGCTGCTCGGCTCTCGTATCCTGTGGTTTACGTTAGATTCACAGGATACACTTCAAGACTTAAAACGCACGAACTATATGCTCTGCGTATGTAGAATCGCGTTTTAGTACAATGCCGGAAAATCGCCAGACTTTCCTGAATTCCTCATGTGACATCAACATTTTGCCCCAAACGGGGTCTGCAACCGTGATTATATAATCCGAGACTCCGAGGACGGCAACACAATGGTGGTTCATAAGTCCATCCTTGATTACAGCCAGCGTAATGCCTGCTTTTCTAAGCTCATTAATCGAGTCAAAGTAACGGTACTGACATTTTAAACCTTCAGTACCGTAAAGCCCTTTAAGAGCGGAGCTAAGACAGCTTGGAAGTGTACCTGTAACCGGACTGGTATGAGAAAGTACAGCTATTTCTCCCTCTTTGGCGGATAGGCCTAATTTGCCGAGAGCCGTTACCGCTGCGGCCGGGCCACAGGTATAATCTGTGCTTTGATAGCAGATGCCGTTGGAATTAACTTTTGTTTTAAGATTCGAGAGGTCTTCCTTTATCAATGCCGGAACAATAAAGGGTAAAACCGAAAACCAAACCACAACTAAAACCATCAAAAAGCCTATGATTAACTTCTCGAATGTGCGTGGTAGACGGGAAATAGGTGTAGTTAAGCCCATCGCAACAGCAAAGGCGAAAAAGATAAATCGTGTCCGCCCTGCTGTGACCCACGAAAATGGCGGTACAAAGGGCAGTGAGTTATTGAATCTGGTCAGCACAATTATCGCAATGAGTATGAAGGGAACAAAATATCCCAATGTCCAATAGGATTTGCGAAAAGTTGAAAACAGTTTACCCAGCAGAACTCCAAGAAGAGCTACTAATATAACACCAATTGTTTCGAGCCAGGGAGTCATATACCCAACCTCCGGTTTTTGAACTTTTACTGTGAGTATTGTAACAAAATGGGAGAGGAAAATCAAGAGAATTTCCACAATCTCGTACAGCAAAACTCTTATCCGGGGATTGGGAATTGATGATTGACGGTTCTGGAATTATAATAAGCTGAGCAGTAAAACAATCTCTCAACATTCTGTTCTCGGAAAGGCTTTATTATGGGAACTTTGAAGTCAAAATCAAAATGGCTAATTATCGTTTTTACAGTTTCGATGTCGCTGCCTTTGTCGGGGAATGCCCTGCCGAATCCGAAAAAGAAAATCAATATTTATGAGAAAAATCCGGCTTATTGGCAATATAACGGCAAACCGGCACTTTTGTTAGGCGGCACCAAAGATGACAGTCTATTCCAGATTCCCGACCTGAAGGAGCACCTCGACCTGCTCAAATCGGTTGGAGGTAACTACATTCGTAACACAATGAGTTCAAGAAACGACAAAGGTTTCGAGGTCCAGCCGTTCAAGAAACTGACCAACGGAAAGTATGACCTCAATCAATGGAACGACGAATATTGGAACCGGTTCCTGAATATGCTGAAATGGACGCAACAGCGTGACATTATCGTTCAGATTGAGGTCTGGGCGACCTTCGATTATTACAGGGACAACTGGGAAGTCAATCCATTCAATCCGAAGAACAACATCAACTACACTGCTGCGCAAACGGGCCTGCCCGAACAGGTCAACAGCCACCCCACACGCTGTGAGAACAATTTTTTCTGGTCCGTACCAGCCGAAAGGAACCAAAAAACTGTTCTTGAATACCAGCAAAGGTTCGTTGATAAAATGTTGTCGTATTCTCTGAAGTTCGGCAACGTCCTCTACTGTATGGACAACGAAACGTCGGTAACACCGGAATGGGGCAAGTACTGGTCGCAATACATCAAGGCAAAGGCGGAAGAAGCCGGCCTGCTCGTTCATACTACGGAAATGTGGGACAAGTGGGACCTGTCTGATGCAATGCACAACGCAACCTTTGACCACCCGGGAATCTATTCATTTGTAGACATCTCCCAAAACAATCACCAAAAGGGACAAAAGCATTGGGACAATGCACAGCGGCAGCGAGCGCGAATAGCCGATAATGTTCGTCCGTTGAACAACGTGAAAATCTATGGCTGTGATGAGTACGGCCAGTTCGGCGGCGACCGTGACGGCATGGAGCGATTCTGGCGAAATATCTTCGGCGGGATGGCATCGGCACGATTCCACCGTCCAACATCAGGATTGGGATTGAATGAAAAAGCGCAGGCAAATATCCGGAGCATGCGGATGCTTACGGATAAGATGGATATCTTCGACTGTGCACCTCGCAACGATTTACTTTCGGACAGAGAATCAAATGAGGCCTACTGTTCAGCTAATCCGAGAAGGGTATATGCAGTCTATTTTCCGAATGGAGGCCAAGTCACACTCGATATAAGCAAGCTAAAAAAACCAGCTACAAGCCAGTGGCTGGATATAATGAAGTCCCAATGGCTGCACCCTCAACGCGTGGAAAGTAAGGGCAAAATAACGTTACAGTGTCCATCTAAAGGATATTGGGCCGTATTAGTTCAATAGCTGCGGTACAATACACCCCTGTGCTGTCGGATCAATATGTGGATGCGATTTCACTCCTAACAACAAAGCTGTGAGTAATCCATAATTGCAGTTCCTTTTTTGCTCTGATACCAGTATGAATTAGCCGTTTTTTATGGGAACTTTTTTTATGTCACGGAGTCCGTTGAAAATAGACAACTCTGGTTGGAGATTTTTCTCTAAAATGCCGAGAAAACTGGTAATACATATGTTTTGTTAGACTATGTCACTTGCCAAAAGACACAAAAAAAGACTCGCTTAAGCAAATGTAATAAACTGCATAAGAAAAGAAGCTGAATTACAGCCTGTAATAGCAAAAAAAGTGAAAAAAATTGCGTTTGTCCCATAATTTTCTTGATTTTTCGTTGAAATCTTGTTAATATGGCAAATCAAATAACTTATTTGCGAGGAGAGTTTGTGATGGTCTCTCATTTATTCGCGCAATTTTTGTCAAAAAAAAAGCGTTACGTCAACAGTATAACTATCGTTTGCTGCTTTGAGTGCAGTTTAACGTACATAAGGACAAATACGTCCACATTCCAAATCCACACTTTTTGAGAGGATTAAATCATGAAAGATCTAAAATTAAAACAATTGTTGTTGGCGGTACTGTTAGTTTTAATCATAACTGCACCTGCTGTTTTAGCGGACGATACTGAACCGCGTCAGAACACAACCGGCCCTGAACCGCCAAAAGACGTTCAAGAAAGAGACGTCATAAAGGCACTTGGCATTCCTCCTATTGCGCCTGTAGTCATAGGAGGAGTCCCTGACTATACGTGGAGGCATGGCTGTGGACCGACTGCCTTAGGTAATGTGGTAGGCTACTACGATGGACAGGGCTATGTGGACCTTATCCCCGGTGACGCCTCAATCCAGACTGCCGACGTCAATCAGGTGATTGCTTCAGGAGGTACCTCTGTAAATCCCAATCCGCTCGGTTTTGAACAACACTACGAAGATTTTGCAAGACCGGAGGATCCCCTTCCAGGACCACTCTTAAACGACGATTATATCACCGCAGGGAGGACACCACACCTCAACGACAGCGTTGGCGATTATATGGACACATCCAAAAGTACTCGCACCAACCGCTATGGATGGAGCTGGGACACAGATGTTGGTCCGGCGTTTGTGGACTATGTAAACATGAAAAACTCCGCTTACGCACCAAGCTTCACAAGATACCGTTGGAGCGCGCTGACTTGGAGCATTTTAACCAATGAAATCGATAATGGCAGGCCTATGGTCTTTCTTGTGGACACAAACGGCGATGGGGACAGCGACCACTTTGTAACCATTGTCGGTTATGATACTGCAACTGGACAATATGGATGTCACGATACATGGGCACCTGCCGGTGTAAGGTGGGAATCATTCCAGGGCATTGCTGGTGGTAATTCATGGGGTATCTATAGCGGAATATCATTTCAGTTGGCACCTATCGGTATAAAATGGAAACAACCACCTGACGAAACAGAAAATGGCATTGATATTCGCTGTGACAGAAGTGACGGAATCCCCCGTGTCCTCGCGGATGACTTCAAATGTACTACGACCGGCCAAATTACTACAATCGTTTTCTGGGGTTCATGGAAAAACGATATTAAAGGCAACATCAGCAACATTCATTTAAGCATCCATGATGACCTGCCCGCCAATGACCCGGCCAATCCCAACAATTACAGTGTGCCGCGTACCGTGCTCTGGACCAAAGACGTCGGGCCGGCCAACTTTAATGAAATGGTCCATTCCTTACAGGAGCCCGAATGGTGCTGGGACCCCGCAACGGGACAGCCACCAATCCGGTGGTGCGATTCTGCTATATGGAAATACGTAATCCCCATCGACCCTTCAGCAGCTTTCACCCAAGAAGGGGACCCATGCAATCCAGTCGTTTATTGGCTTGATATTCACGTGACGCTGGAGCCGGACGACCGCAACCCGGAGTTTGGCTGGAAAACTACACCGCCTGATTATCATTGGAACGATGATGCCGTCTGGTCAAATGATGACGGTGCTATATGGAAAGAATTGATTTACCCCTCTGAACACCCCTATGCCCCGGGTTCCGTTGACCTGGCTTTTGCAATTGTCACAGAAGAGCCTGAACAACCTAATGAAATCAAGTGGTCGCAGCCGCCGAAACCAACCGAAACTGACAACCTCTATTACGGCTGGAATGAGATTTCTGAATATGACGGTGACCAGATTGTTGCTGACGATTGGCTCTGTGATAACGATGACCCCGTTACTGACATTCACTGGTGGGGCTCATTCAAGGATTGGAAGGGACAGGAACCGCCGCTTTTGCCGGAAAGGTTCCATATCACTTTCTGGACAGATGTACCGGACCCGAATCCCGATGACCCGGATACGTTCAGCCATCCCAATGACGTCGTCTGGGAAATCGACTGCACTAATTTCGACTACAGGTTTGTCGGATGGGACTACGACCCGCGTACGAATTGTTATGAGGCCTGCTTCCTTTTCGAGCAGTATTTGACGGAAGCGGAATACTTTTATCAGAAGCCCAGTCCCGATGGAACACCATCTGTCTATTGGATTAGTATTGCTGCTGTATACCCTGACGGCACGATTGTGGACAATCCGTGGGGCTGGAAGGCACGTCCGCGAATGTTCAACGATGATGCCGTCCAAATACGCATACCCACTAATCCAAAAATCGGCGATAAATATGTGGAAGGCAAACCGATTTACTGGCCGGACCCGGACAAATCCTGGGATATGGCATTTGAATTGACCGCACAAAAAGCTCAAACGATTATCAAGTGGGAACAGGACCCGAACCCGCAATTGCCGGGCCTCCACTGCCACGACTCACAGGACGCCGCAGGTAACTACTCGTATATAACCATCGCGGACGATTGGAAGTGCCAAGGCGGAGATGTAACCGACCTGCACTGGTACGGAAACTATGAGATGGACGCGCTGAATCAGGAAATAAGAGGTTCGGGTGTACGCTATTTCCACCTCAGCATTCACAATCCTGTCGCGGTTGCTGCCTGCATGCCGCAACCGACGGAAATCCGGGGATATGATGTTCCATTTACAGCAATAACCGAAATAGATACAGGCCTTGTGAATCTTGAAGGATGTAAGATATACCTCTATGAGTATGTCCTCCCGGAACCATTCCCACAGGAAATTGATCAGAGCTATTGGCTTGACATTACAGCCTTTGCAAACGACCCGATGGCCCCCCCCTTATGGCGATGGCAGGAAGCGCAAAGAGGCCCGTTACCTATTCTCTGTGGCGCAGTAACGCGCACGGGACCACCACCTACACCGTGGCAAACTATCTGGCCGGGTGACCCGGAGCGATACAGCGATATGGCCTTTGCCATTACAAGCACAGGCATTAGCGAGGTGTATGTCAAGTGGTCTCAGCCGCCTGAACCTTATATGCCGGAAGCATACGATGGCTGGAACGAGGTTTCAGTCTACAACTGGCAGCAGATAGCCGCAGACGATTGGTTCTGCGATACCGCCAACCCCGTAACGGACATCCATTGGTGGGGCTCATTCTTAGGGTGGTCCTGTGAGGAACCTCCGGAGATGCCGGAGTCATTCCACATCGCAATCTGGACGGATGTCCCCGCCGGAGTTGACCAACGCTTCAGCCATCCCGGCGTAGTAATATGGGAAACGAACTGCAACAACTTCACCTCTAAGTTTGTTGGTTGGGACATCGACCCGCGTGATCCATACGCGCCACCGGAGACCTGCTACAAATTTGAGCAGGATTTACCTGAAAAAGAATGGTTCTACCAGCAACACGGCGGAAACGTCTACTGGCTCAGTATCGCTGCTAAGTATCCAGCCGGAACTGAGGTGCAGCACCCATGGGGCTGGAAGACACGACCACGCGACCTGAATTCACGTGCTCCGGATGATGCAGTTAAAATCTTCGACCCGACAGCGCCAATATTAGGTAGTATCTACCTAAACGGCATGCCACTTTGGTGGCCGACAGAGGACGATTCCTGGGACCTTGCCTTTGAGTTGACTACAAAGGAGATACCACCCAAGCCGCCGATACCGCATCTGAAATGGTCTCAGCCGCCTGTCGAGATTGACCCGAGTAGCGAGATACCGGTTTATTCCGGTTGGGACGAACCATCTTTTGTGGCCGATATTGCCGGAACTCCCGGCGATATGAGCATTGTTGCCGACGATTTCCGCTGCTTAGGCAGCATGCCGGTGACCTCGCTGCACTGGTGGGGTTCCTATTTTGGCTTGGTGGAACCGGGAACAGTACCGCCCCAACTGCCGATTGCATGGAATATCGGTTTCTGGACTAATGTTCCCGAAAGTGCTGATACCGATTATAGCTACCCGGAAAAACTGCTCTGGAACATTCGGGTGCCTGCAAACCGTGTCGATGTCGAAATGGTCGGCAGAGATTCCTACCACGGCTACTATCCTGAAGATATTGCTTTTCAGTATACTTTGTATCTGGATCCCAACGAATTCTTCTGGCAGGGTGACTACCTTGAGGATACCATAGATGATGTTTTCTGGCTTAGCATTGTCGCAATATACGACCCGGACGTGGGCCCCGACATAGTATATCCCTGGGGCTGGAAAACACGCCCGTGGAGCTGGATGGACGATGCCGTAAGGTTCATATATGATGGACCGCTTGAGCCGGGTATGATACTGGATCCTCTCGCCATTACCCCGATTAAAGACCCTATATATAGAGAGAGCTTCGATGTGGCATTTGAACTTGACACCGACCCGAATTACATTAAGTGGGAGCAGCCTTTCACAGGCATCCGCAACTGGCCGCATTATGAAGATGAGGTATCAATGGCTACAATGGTGACAACCACAGAGGTCGTTACCAAGTGGCTACAGAATCCGGACCTTAGCGATATGGGAGTTGACGTGGATGCAACGTTCGACTTGATGGGATATTTCCCGCCGCAGCTTCTTGCAGATGACTATAAATGTGAAACAACCGAAGCGGTTACGGGCATTAACATCTACGGTTCGTGGTGGCATGATTTACTGCCGACTGATCCGTTCGGCTCGTCGGATCCAACACAGGTGATGTTCACACTCAGTTTCCACAAGGATATTCCCGCAGACCAGAGTCCTACCGGTTACAGTATGCCCGGTGATGTGATATGGTGGCGGCCGTTTAATCCCGGCGAATTTTTTGTTGAGTTGGTGCCACCCTTAGGGCCGGAGAGCTACTATATGCCCTGCTCCGACATCTTTACCTTTCTCGACCATCAGAACGTCTGGAAATATAGCTTCTCAATTCCTGCGTCTGAAGCATTCATCCAGCAGGGAACCGAGGACCGCCCTGTTATATACTGGCTGGACGTTCAGGCAGTACCGCAGGATATAACGCAGAATCCCGAAGTAAGATTTGGCTGGAAGACATCTGAGGAACACTGGAATGATGATGCGACCTGGGTTGTAGGAATGGAACCTTATAACGGCGATTGGAATGAACTGCGTTATCCGCCGGGACATCCTTACGTTGGCGAATCGATAGACCTGGCATTTGAGCTTACGACTGAGAGAGTGAACACGGAGTTTGTCATCGACCGTCTTGTTGCCGACGATTGGAAATGTGAGCGAAGAACACCGGTAACGGACGTTGTATGGTGGGGCTCATATCTTGGCTACGAGTTCAAGCCATGTCACGGCAATTTTATGCCTCTGCCGATTAAGCCGGATTACTTCTTGCTTGCTATCTGGACTGACATACCGGCTGACGCTGATTCGACGGTTCCGTTCAGCCATCCCAACGAGATAGTCTGGGAGTACAAGGCCCATGATTATGACGAGGTGCTGGTCGGATATGACAAACACCCAGAAGGGCTCAGCGTCGCGATTTGTGGCGCGCCGTCCGATCCGAACTGGAACACCGATGTCCAGACGAAACTTCTGGCCACGGGACAGTTTAAGACCGTGGATATTATCACCGTAAATACCATCACTCCCACCCTGACCCAATTACAGACCTACAACTCCGTGTTGGTGTACAGTGATGCTATTTACGCAGATGCAATTGCTTTGGGTAACGTAATGGCTGACTATGTAGACTCTGGAGGTGGCGTAGTGTGCGCGATGTTCGAAATCGCTTATGGCTCCGGCCCTCTCCCACACCCCACTGCCCAGATGAAAGGGCGCTGGGACACACAGGGATACTATGCAATTCCTCGTACTGCCCAGTTCGGCCCACCACAGGCCACGTTGGGAACCGTCTATAACCCCGCGCATCCTATTATGCAGGGTGTCTCCGGCTTTGACGGCGGGATCAACAGCTTCCGACCGATTTCCACCACTATCATTCCGCTTAGCTCAACTCGGGTTGCGGACTGGTCCGATGGCTCCCCGTTGGTAGTCACCAAGACTATCGGTGGTGTGCCGCGGGCAGATATCGGCTTATATCCACCCTCATCAGACGTGCGTAGCGATTTTTGGCTTTCATCGACCGATGGAGCACTGCTGATGGCAAACGCGCTCACTTGGGTAGCCAGTTCTACTCCTATCGTCAGCCCACCGAGAGAGCCCGTCTTCCGCTATTCGGTACGGCTGCCTCAGGATGAGTGGTTCAAACAAAGGGATGTCAACGACATCTACTGGTTCAGTGTCGTAGCAGTGTACGACAAGAGTAGACCCAACTATGACTGGGGCTGGACGAATCATCCACACGTATTCAACGATGATGCCGTTGCCGGCAATTTAGACCTGGCGACAAGCGAGTGGTCTTGGATAGAGCTTCTTGACCAGACTGAAAACAGCGAGGATATGTCCTTCATCCTGTTCACAGACCCCAAAGAGTGTGTCAGTTGTGCCGACTACAATGCTGACAGTATTGTCAACTTCAAAGACTATTCAGACTTCGCAGATGATTGGAACTGGAGCGGCATGCCTGGCGGTTATAACAAGTCCGACCTTAACTGCAACGGAGTTGTTGACAATAACGATCTTAATATCTTCACGATGCAATGGCTAAGTAGTTGTCCGTGAAAGCCCGGACATAGTTACATTGGCAAATTGAAAAGCTGTGAGTGGTTTTTGCCGCTCACAGCTTTTTCTTCGCGCGAATATTGTGCAAATTGAAATTTGATAATGGGGAATTTTGCGCTTATAATATCCTCTGATATGCAAAACAGAGCGAAAATATATACGGTCAGCCAGGTTAATTCGTTAATCAAAGAGGTTCTCGAAAACAATCTGCCTTCTCGCCTGACCGTTACCGGCGAAGTTACCAACTGGACCATCGCCCGAAGCGGCCACGCCTATTTCGACCTTAAAGACGAAAACGCCCTGCTGCCCTGCGTTTGCTGGAGAAGCAGTCTCAGCAAAATTAAATTCGAGCCGGAAAACGGACTGGCCGTCATTGCCAAAGGCCACATCGAGGTTTATTCTCCGCACGGCAAGTACCAGTTCTACGCCGATTCGATGCAGCCGGCTGGCATCGGGGCACTTCAGTTGGCCTTTGAACAGATGGTAAAACGCCTCCGGGAACAGGGTCTCTTCGATGATGCACATAAGAAACCATTGCCTCAATACCCGCAAAGAATCGGAATCTTGACCAGCGAATCAGGCGCAGCCGTCCACGATATAACGGACAGCATTCACAACCGCTGGCCCCCTGCCAGGCTCTTTCTTTATCCGGTACCCGTCCAGGGCGAAGGTGCTGCCGAGCAAATCGCAGTGGCAATCAGGGATATAAACAAGCGTAACAAAGAACTCAAACTCGACGTTCTGATTGTCGGCCGGGGCGGCGGCTCACTGGAGGACCTATGGGCCTTCAATGAAGAAGTCCTGGCCAGAGCGATTTTCGACTCCAAAATCCCCATTATAAGTGCGGTAGGCCACGAAATTGACACCACCATCGCAGACCTCGTCGCCGACGCCAGGGCTTCAACGCCTACAAAGGCAGGAGTTGTAGCGGTTCCGGATATGCAGGAAGTTTTGGAGAATATCGAAAATCTTAACAAAAGGTTAACATCCCAACTCAGTTTCGTTCTTTATAGTGCTGAACAACAATCTGATGAGCTGAGCATCAGGCTCGAAAATTCAGTAAAACATTTGTTGGCTGATACACGTAATAGGTTGTACGCAGTTGCTGAACAAATCCGAAAAATCGAACCGCA
>Ga0315537_1001841_pt1 | contig 16473 bp, 13 predicted proteins | sample SalMarSW160270MG_FD_203091 | JGI IMG/M metagenome (GOLD analysis project Ga0315537, IMG submission 203091) | Salt marsh sediment microbial communities from the Plum Island Ecosystem LTER, Massachusetts, United States - Salt Marsh Sediment SW1602-70 ... | reverse complement strand
CTCGTCGGCATAATCTTAGACCATTGGTAAACCATGACTCCGATTCGTCAGGCGAGATTTTTTCTATATCTCTTCCTTCTCTAATTTTGCCGAAAATTTTATTAAAGGCCAGTGCCGCTTCAATCGTCCGCGGGAATCCGAGGAAAAGGTAACTCTGTAAAATCGTTTCATAAATCGCATCCTTATCGAATTTTCGTTTATGTAAAAAACCCAGCATTGATTCGGTCAACTCTGATCGGCAGACGGCAATAACCGCCGATAAAATCGATAATAATCTAACCGACCTGTTTTCAGCTGACAGTTCTAATGAAAATAAATATTTTTCAAAACCTGATTCGTCTATCATGGGAAGTATTATAATCGTTTCGACTGATAAATGCCAAACCAAATCGAAATTTATGTGACAGGGAAATCGATTAGACGGAAAGCATTCGGCAAAATAAAACCCGGATTGCCAAAACAGACTAATCCGGGTCTTTTTTCCGATTCATCATTAACAATTACCGATCGCCGATAAAATCTCCTTTATGGCTTTAATTTCCGGACGTCAATTGCGTCTGCGTACTGCCGACCGGCCGATATGTAATGAAACTCTGGCTGGCCGGTATCAACTGATTGTCGGGTGAATGCGAGTAACCGGAACCGAAACTATTCTGGCCGGCCAGACGATTCATCAGATTTCTCATCCGATTGGCCTTCGCCAATTTCTGTTTGAACGCCCACGCATTTCTCTGATGTTCAACTATGACATCCTGTCTATCCTCTTGAGGTAAGACATGCATGTATGAACTGTCAAGCTCAACATCTGCCGGTCGGTTCACATACATATCCGATCTGTCCGGAGAATGCACAAAATCGACGCCGCCGAACATTACAAAAGCCAATACCAGACACGCCGAAGCGAAGGCCGGAATCAGTTTGCCGCGGCCAAAGATCGGCGCCCTTCGCGGAAGATATGCTTTGGTGCGCGTCTCCCGAAATCTCTCCTTCGCAATTCGATCCAGAAGCTTGCTGTTGAAATCAGCCGAAACTTTCCGCTCCGGAAGATTCCCAATTGATTTGTTGATTTCCCAAAATACTGCCTCTTCCCGACGGCATTCCGGGCAGGCGGCGATATGCTCTCGCACCGCCTGGTGCCGCCACCCTGCCAACTCTCCCCTACAATAAGCTGACAGGTAAGAGCGTACCCTTCGACAACGCATTATATTCCTCCATTCTCGGTTTTAGTCTTTCACGAAGCATGGCCCGGGCGCGATTTACCCTCGATTTTACCGTCCCCAACGGGATATTCATGATCTTCGCGATTTCTTCATATGGCAACTCCTGGATATCGCGAAGTACAAAAGCTGTTCTGTACTTCTCCGGGAGTGTCGCCATCGCATTTTCGATAGCTTTGCCCAAATTACTGGGCAGTTTCATCTCGACCGCTATCTCGCTTTCCTTTCCCTGAAGATCAAAAATATCAAAGAACTTAAATCGCTTCCTCTTCCGCAGTTCGTTCCGCGCCAGGTTCAGGGCAATTGTATAAATCCAGGTTGAAAAACAGTGCTGGAAGTCAAAGGAATCGCGATGCTGATAAACACGCATAAAGGTTTCCTGCACGATATCCTCCGCTTCCTGCTGGCTGTTAATCATCCTTGTTATGACATTCATCAAACGGTCTTTATACCTGGTCGCCAATTCATTGAAGGCCACCATGTCGCCGTTCTGAACTTTCCTTATTAAGTCATGGTCTATTTGTTTTTCAGTTTCTTTGCTTACCACATTACCCCTATCTTTTAATAATTAATACATTCGGCCGTTTCAAAAGTTCCATTAATTCTCTGCCGTTTACATTTATAAGTCATTATCAAACAATGGAATATAAATAAATCAAAATAAATCCCACGGATACCCCGCTAAATATAAAACCAAACCTCCAAGAAATAATATTATTAAAGGTTTGGTAAGCAAACGGTATACCTGACCCAAGTTCGATTTAAAATGTTCATTTGTCAATATTAAACAAAAATGAGTCGGTGAAAATATCATACCGACATAACCGGAAACAAAAGCCAGAAAAATATTGGCCAGGTTTATATCGGGATGATACAGATAACCGGCCAGCAATGGATATCCCAATCCCACCAGGGCAAAGAGGATTCCAGTCAGTAAACCGGCAGTAAATGACACGGCTATAATTACCAGATCGGCGGGAAGGCCAAATTCGGTCGAGAGTTGAGGAATCGAGCCGATCGCACCGGTCAGTTCCAGCATTTTCTGGAAGGTCAGAACACCATAAACAAGGACGGGCAGCCTGTAGGATATTGCCGATTTTCCGGCCTCACGAATAGGCAGCCATTTCGGCCTTTCAATAATCAAAAGGGCGATTAAAGACAAAGCGACGGCATATAATAATTCGATTGAAAATATGGCCGCGATTAAAATCGCCAGAATGATCGGCCAGATTGTCGACAGTATTTTTAAAAACGGCCTGAATAAATGTCCCATTCCTCGATTATTTACGTCTATTTTCCTGATTAAAAATATTATCCCGATCGGGATCATAAGTAACGTCATCGGCAGCTGCATGAGGCAAATCGTTCCCAGGGGAACCGATGTCAAAGCCGCCGTCAGTATCAGACCGGGATAAATCGGCCAGCAGAATTCCATGACGTGCCGCGACCAGTAATTTACGGCGGTTTTAAAAGCCGGAGTGTATTTGTCGTCTGCCAGCACTTTTCCAACCAGTGGCGCCGATAACAGCGCCCCGCCCGGCATCGGCATAAGCCCGACCAGGGCCGGAAGGACCGCTGAAGCTGTCCTGGCTCCACCAACGAGACTTTCGCTGGCATCGACAAGTCGGTCAAGGTAGCCCAATTCTTTTAATAATCGCCCCAGAAAAGTAATTAAAATTATAATGGCGTATAAGGAAATAAACCGCTCCGAGAGCAGCACATCGCGATATCCCCCGAATATTACAACGATATTCAATCGATATAATATTGCAGTCAGCAGACCGGCTCCGAAAAGAAGATAGCCGACGAAAATTTTGCTACGGATACCAATGACAATTAAGATAAAGACAAGTGCCAATTTAATAAATTCAGTCATAGGCCGCTAATATATTGGATTAACCGCATCTGTCAATGAATCAAACTGAATAGATAGAGTGCACGACAACCCGAATACGGAACAATAATTGTGCATTATTGCCGGATAAAGCGCCGTAACATGCAGCGTTCATTGATCTTGGCTTTCCCCGGTGATTTGGTATGGAAATTGCAGTATTAACGATAGATAGTGGTAAGTAGTTTTATGTTGACGAGTTACGAAAAAAACAATAGTATCGCCGGTAAATGGATTTGTTTTGATTCTAAGGAGGTCAGGATGCATTGGTCATTAAAAATGACGATCCAATTTGCCGGTATATTGTTTTTTGCCTGGATTCCCTCTTTTTCACAATCTCCCGATTATTACGGCAGCGAACCGTCCGGCTCGCTTTACGAATTCGCGCCACGTATTTTAGTCGACGCCCCGACCGCGGGAACTCTTCAGCGCGGTTGTTTTGATATTGTCATGCGCGTATATAACAATGGAGGTATTTTGGCCGGAGCGGCCATCGGCCTTTCCAACAGCCTTATGATTGGCATGTCATATGGTGCCGAGGGAATAATATCTGACCGCTCCACGACTCGTGACCCACAGATAGAGTTTCAGGTCAAGCTCAAACTTATCAATGAGGAATATCTTTTGCCGGCTTTTGCAATCGGTTTTAATTCCCAGGGATATGGGGCGTATCTTTATGACCGGCAGCGATATACATATAAATCGAAGGGGTTTTATGGGGTCGTCAGTCGTTCCTTTTATGTGGGCAGCATCGGCGTCGGGGGCCATATAGGCATCAACTATTCGCTCGAGAATGACGTTGATCATGACAGAGAGCCATCGATTTATTTCGGCCTCGATGCCCGATTCGCTCATGACATTGGATTCGTCGCCGAATATGATATGGCTCTCAATGACGATCGAGCGAAAGCAGAATACGCCAAAGGCCGGGGATATCTAAACCTGGGGCTTAAATGGTTGTATAAAGAGAACCTGGAACTGGAGATAATTTTGCGCGATTTGTTTGTAAACCGCCGCGAAGGCGCGACGACATTTGGCCGAGAGTTACGTTTTACCTATATAGAATTTTTTTAATTTATGATTGGAGTTGATGTTTTATGAAAAAATATGGAGTCTTATTAATTATTATGATTTTCACATTAATGACCGGTTCGGGATGTTATACTGTCCTCCAACATTCCAATGATGAGCAGGGTTCTGCGGATTATGGCGATAACTATAATGAAGATTACGGCTATTCGCAATACTATTATCCCTCATATTGGACACTTAGCCCCCGATGGGGTCATTATTATGCCGTCCCGTGGTGGTGGGATTACGGTTTTTATCATGGCAGTAAAGATATTTATTATGACGACGACGGTTCACCGCGATCTTCCGGTGGAGAAAAGGCCTTACCGGAAAGCCGCTTTCAGGAAGTGCAACCGCCCGGGGCGCCGGCTATCACCAGAGGGCCCTCCGCTTCAGGTTCATCCGGGGCATCATCTTCGCCGTCCGGCACCGCCTCAAAACAGAAACCGGCCGAACAGAAGTCTGACGCCGATTCGGAAAACGTAAAAACCAAAGAGAAACAGGAAGAGAGCGAAAGCAATAAACCGACCCGGGAAGCAGGAAGGTGGCATAAGAAATGAACAAACACATTTTCCTGTCAGGTGCCTTCCTTTTGTTCCTGTTTCCCCCGCTGGTTTTAGGTGGATATTTCAATGAGCTCGATGAGCCAATCGCCGGCAATTATTTCGGAATCGGTGCCCGACAGATGGCCATGGGCGGGGCCGGGATCATGTCGATGGATGGTACCGCTCTCTACTATAATCCGGCCAACTTGGCCCGGATACCGAGAATCGAATTTAACCTGGGTCTATCATACCAGAAATATAAGGGCGCTTCCAGTACCCAATCGGTGGGATTATCTCAACAGTACAATGCCAGCGATACAAAAACGAATACGCGGTTGAATTCATTAATCCTTTCGATACCGTACCCGACCTATCGAGGTTCACTTGTTTTCGCCCTCGGCGTGGGACACCTGAATAATTTTGATAGACTCTCTAAATTTTATTATCAGGAAAATATCGGCGGAGCCATTACGTCGCTTGAGGAAGAGGCCTTTGAGTCCGGTGGTTTAAATCAATATGCTTTCGGATTCGGAATGGATCTATCCCCTCGCATCTCTTTCGGGGGTTCCCTTATCTATCACAGCGGCAAGCACGAGTTTAATCTGAAATCTGATTTGTATCAGGCGGGAGCATATGACCCGCTGAGCCAACTCCTTTCCTATAGATATTCGGGAATCGGTGCACAGCTCGGTGTTGCCATGCAGGTATCACGTCATCTGGGAATCGGGATAACGGTCGAATCGCCGACATCATTGAAGGTCAAGCAGGATGCCCGTTTGATAGAAAATGGCACCGAGACTTACGGATATGCGGAATATGATATTAAAAAGCCGTTTGCCTTTGCTTCGGGATTGGTCGCTCGTTTTAACAACTTTACCGGCATGGCCGATTTAAATTATATTGACTGGTCGCAACTGGAGTATGGCAATAATCCCGAAATGGAAATCGATTATAACAGCCAGTTTAAAGATTACTACAGGGAGGTCCTGAGTCTTAAAATGGGTGCCGAATATGTCTTTCCCGAACTGGGGCTCTCACTCAGGGGCGGCTATTTTAACAATCCACTACCTTTCAAAGACATCGAGCAAAGCGGCATTAAAACGTACGATGCCAAATCCCGGCAAGGATACAGCTTCGGCATCGGATTCCTGGTCGATCAAATGATGACGATTGATGTTGCTTATGTGCACGGCTCATACGAAAACGATTATTACAGAAACGCCATTGCCAATTTTAATAACTCCGTTTTACTGACGGAAAACGTCTCTTACAATCGTGTCTACCTGACCGGCGCCTACAGATTTTAGAATTATAGTAGCTTATTAATAGGCGGTTCGCATTTGGGCCGCCTTTTTATTTTTTATCTAAATCTTATCCCAGCGGGCAAAAATAAGGCGGATATAATTTTCGATGTATTCGAATACTTTTTTCTGAAATTCTCCGGCTTTGGTTAGATCGAAATCCGGCAGCCCCTCCCCTTCCCGGTAAAGAAGTATCGAGCCGGGAATCGGATAAATATCGGCGCCCGGCCGATACAAGTACGGCATGTTTTCATCATAAAGCGACTTATCGACATAGCTTTCATCAATCGCCTGCACCATTGCGGTTTCATCGATACCGGCATGTCCCCCTTCCTGACCGTAAAACTCCTTGACCAGATCATCGCACAGCATCCACCAGTGTATCACCGCTATCTTCTTTCTATATGTATTAAAAAACTGCAAGGCCGCCGATTTCAGCTCGTTATTATTGCCGCCATGACCATTAAGAATAACTATGCGTTTGAATCCGACATCATGCAGAGATTTCAAAATATCGGTTACAACCATTTCAAAACTCTCCGGTCTTAGTGTCAACGAACCGGGATAACCATACAATGATTTCGTGATACCGTAATTCAAAATCGGCGCAATCAGGCATTCGATCTTGCCGGCCAGATATTCCGCCATCGATTGGGGAATCAGATTATCGGTTCCCAGTGCAGCCGCACCGTGAGCTTCGACAGTCCCGACCGGGAACAGGACAGTATCGATTTTATGGGGAACCAGTTCCTGTATTTTTTTCCAGCTGAGTTTCTGCAATTCTTTTTGCATGTTCGGCCCTACTTGTTCAGGATTCGTTCAAGGACTTTTTCAGTTTCTTTGGCGCAGATTTCATCGCCCTCGAGTCGATATTGATTTATATCACGCACCAGATATTCCAAATCCTCATTATGTTCGACCGCATACCACAACTCAAGTTCAGACCAGCTCAGTCCCTTTTCCTTAAAATGAGCCGCCACCTCCGAATAAATATTGGGCGACCGCCAGTCAAAAGCCGACAGGTCGACATGACATTTTTCCGACATCCCCAGCAAATAGTACCTGCCTTCAACCGTCGGCCCGAAAATGGCGTCCGATTTTTTTAGAAGTTTCAGCGCCAGTTTCAACATCTTTGCCTTCAGTGTCGGTGTCCGGCTGCCAATAAGAAGAACATGTTGATAACCTCCGGAAAAACAATGCTGGAAAACCTTCTCCATCTTGATGCCCCAGCGATCGGGCGGCAGAGCAGTGACGCAAAGCCCGTTGGAAAGAATTCTGGCTTTTTTCCCTTTCAGTTTGCCCGAGAGGTACTTAATTATCGTATCGACGCCCTTTTTTGTACTCGGCAAATCGGCATAGAATAGGTGTAAATCGATTGAGTTTAATTCAAGGACATTGACGATCGTATCGGCAATAAACGCATGATGCAAGAAATCGATTTCTTCGGCATTGAAATTATCGCCGATGTTCATCTCCGAGCCGTCTTCGACAACCTCCTGAACACATATGGCCAGAGCTGAATGATTCTTTTTCGGTGCGGGCATATCAAATCACAAATATTTTTTCAATTAATTCAATCCGTGCAAATATAAAATGATGAGTCACCGCCGTCAAGCGGTTGAAGGTATTTTTTGCGGCTAAAAATATATCTAACCCATATTAAGTCCCGGGAACGCCTGCAAAAGATAATTGGCGATGACCTGAAACAGGTTGAAGAATATCAGTACACCTATGACCATCAGCAATGAACCCGAAATAATTTCCACGGCGCGGAAATGTCGCTTGATGAATCCGAAGATGCCAATCAGCCAATTGAAAAGGAGTGCCGTCAGGATAAATGGTATGCCCAAACCGGCGGAATAGAAAGACAGCAGCAAAACGCCCTGGCCGACCGTATTCTGGCCGGCCGCCAGCGTCAAAATAGAACCAAGAATAGGCCCGATACATGGTGTCCATCCGAACGCGAAAGCCATCCCGATTATTACCGATCCGAGAATTCCGAATTTCTTTTCGGATGTGTGAAATCTTTTTTCATAGTTGAGGGCCCTAATTTTAAAAACTCCGGCAACATGCAGACCAAAGAGAAAAATAAGAACGCCGCCGATTTTACTCATGAGTTCCCTATTCTCGAACAGCCAGCCGCCGATGAATGAAGCCGAGGCGCCCATGGCAATAAAAACAAGCGAAAAACCGATGACGAAAAAGACCGTATTAACCGCGATGCGGCCAAGATGTTTGCCGGCCTTATCCTTATCGGTCAGCTCGTCAAGAGATACCCCCGAAATAAAAGATATATAACCGGGGATCAGGGGCAGGACACACGGTGATACAAACGACAATCCTCCCGCAAGTAGGGCGCTAAAATAGCCTACGCTTACGCTGGTTTCAAACATATCGGCTCCTCATCTTTTCCTATGATAATCTCGCTGATAATTTCGAATTTTCGGCAGTCTATTTCGAACCTGAAATCAGGTCTTTGAGGTCATTTTGAATGATTTTATAAATTTTATCCTTATCTATTTTATCGACTATTTTCTTAGCCAGCTTCTCCGATAAAAGTCCTACCAGATTATTGCAGAAATGCCTGACTTCTTCTTCAATCTGTTCCGCAGATAAAACTGCTTCGGCTTTCTTTGCTTCTTTTTCAATAACTTGCGTACTTACTGTTTCCGCCGTTGATTTCCCGGCCGGAGTCCTGGTTTTTTGCGGAGATGCACTGCCCATTTCCGTACTTATCCGTTCAGCCTCTTCTTTGAAATCCGATATGAATTTATCCACGCCGCCCGGCGTTATTTCTGCCTGAGATTTTGCTTTGTCCGAATATCCCTTACTTTCTTTAGGACGCGGAGGATTAACCGGTTCAATGGCATCACTGGCCGGTGTTTTTTTGAGTTCAGATTTATCTGTTTCGGCTTTCAGAGACTTGCCATCGGGCCCCACCGTCTCCTTTTTCATTTCATCGATAAACCAGTCATAATCATGTTCCTTATCAGGTTTCGGCTTTGCCGTTATTTTTTCCGGGACTGCCTTTGGTTCCACAAGACCGTACTGGTCTGATGCAATTTCTATCTTTGATGCCTTCGGAAATTCGCCTTTCTTTTGCTGGTCAGCCAGGACCTGACCGCTATCCTCGTCACGTATCAATAATGACTCGACCGTTTCGGCCTTATCAGATTTGCCGCCCTCATCGAAATCCGGCTGGTGCGTATCAAAAACATCTTTCTTTTTTGATTTTTCCGTCGATTTCCTTATTTGAGTAATGCCCGTTTGATTAAGAACCTCCGATTCTTCGACTTCGATATTATCTACTCCCAGGGCCGAATCGAGAAACTCATCATCAACGGAATCCATCGGAAATGATTCATCGGTGCCCGGGCCTCCAGGCGTATCCGCATCCAATCCACCCCCGACGAACAGCTTTACTCTTTCGAGAAACTCACCCGGATCGAAGGGGCGGGGAAGAATTACTTCTTCAGGATAAGGTAACGACCTGCCGTCAGGATCAGAGATTATAAGAAGAGGTATCGATGACGTAACGTCATTCTCCTCCAGGGAATCATAGAGATAATTGCCTCCCGCATCCTGAAGGTCAGCGCCGATAATAACCATATTCGGCCGCACGGCAATAATCAGCTCTTTGGCTTTTTCGATATTCGACGCCGATAAGACATCATAGCCGTTTTGATGAAGGATGGTTTCCGCAATGCTTCTAATGGCATCGGACTTTTCCGCAACCACGATTTTTTTTCTCATTATAGTCCCCGACACATACTAATGCTTGTCATTCTTGGATAGAATTTCGCTGGCGTTCTCGAGAAATTTCTTGTCTTCGCGGGAAATATTCTCAATACCGACTTCATTTATTTTGTCTAGAATATTATCGACACGTTTCATAATTTCTCCGGCCTGCTGGCGTTTCTTTTCAAGCTTCTTTTCCTGTTTTTTGATACGCCTCCTTTTAAACCACATGGACGGCCGATACAGACGCCAGTCAAGCTTTATATACGCCAGACCAACCAGGGCGCCCCCAAGATGCGCCAGATGCGCCACATGCGGACCCGACGCCACAAAATTCAAAATAGCCAGTAACGGAATCGCCCAGCGGACCTTCATCGGAAACAGGAAAAAAATCAACAGCGTCCGGTCCGGAAACATTAGCCAGTAGGCCGCCAGAATACCGTAAATCGCGCCTGAGGCACCAATTATCGGATTGGCCAGATTGTAATTAAAAATTAGAGAAAGAAAGGCTCCGCCAAGACCGCAATATATGTAATATTTGAAAAACGGCCTGGAACCCCATTTATATTCAATCTCGGTTCCGAACATCCACAGAACAAGCATGTTAAACAGAATATGAAAAAAACCGGCATGTAAGAACATGTATGTAAACGCCTGATACAGGCGATAGAGATTATTGGGAAAGTCGCTATATATTTTCGCCGGCACCAGACCGAAAATCGGCTCCAGCCGAATCGACGAAAGCCCCTGAAGCAGGAAAACAACGCCATTGGCGATAATCAGGTATTTGATTACCGGACTGATTGAGCCCGGTCCGATCCGAAAACCGCTTTGGAAACCTCGATAATTGCTATATGGCCTCATACTTCATCCTATCGGCATTCCTTTTGCCCGCCTTAAACCGTTTATATTCTATGAATAACAAGGGCCAAAGTCAACAATTATAAGCGGTTTTCCTTGACCTTAATCCCCAAGATTGCCCCCCTTTTGTCGATCAATCTTATTCTGTCTGTCTTCATTCAACTGAATGTCACAACTTGTGGGCACTCACCCGCCCATACCGCCGCTTGGCAGAACAAACCTTAATATCAAACCCCATACACCCAGAAAAAGCAGCAGGAATATAATATCATAAAAATCCATTGTGCCACAACCCGGTACTATCAGGTTCTCCGTCTTAAATCAGTAAAATTACTTGCGAGGTCAGGTTAAAACGGAATGGCTGAACCCTTGACGTCATTTTGTCATCGGCTCAGGTTTTACAACAGGTTATCTGCCAGGGGGCAAAAAAAGTAAGCAGCAATATATATGTTCTACGATGCACTTTCTCCGCTAAAGCACTCTGGTTACATGCTCCAAAAGCTGATTTTTCGGCAGTGCCCCAATCACCTGGTCAACCAACTCACCGTTCTTAAAAATAAGCAGAGCGGGTATCGACATAATTCTGAATTGGCCGGCAACTCTGGCGTTGGTATCGACATCCACTTTGGCGACTTTCAGCTTGCCGTCATATTCGGCCGCGATATCTTCCAAAATCGGTGCAATCATTTTGCATGGTCCGCACCAGGGCGCCCAGAAGTCGACGATTACAGGAATATCGGACTTCAATACTTCGTCATTAAAAGTGTTATCCGTTATCTGGACCGGTTTGCTCATTTTTAAACCTCACAATCATGTTAACAGTTATTTTTTTAACATATTCAAAATCAATTTGTTCCCAGCATCGCCTGTCTGACCAGGGTCACCGGAATCGTACCGTAGGAAAGCAATCTATTATGGATGTCCCGGATCGGCATATCGGGGGATTGGAATCGGATATCCCTCAAAAGCTTTTCTATCTCGATTTTACCCATCAGATAACTCATTGGCTGCGTTGGTGTTTGCGTGTAACGCCTGACTTCTGCCCGGGCATTGGAATTTTCCAGCCGGGCCGTATTAACCAACATGGTAACAGCTTCATCAAATGTACACTCCCCGGCATGAAGTCTGACATCGAGGACCACGCGACATGACCGCCAAAGCTGATCTTTTAGCTGCATCAATTCTATTCGTTTATCACGATAGAAACCGGTCTCCCTCATCAAATCTTCACAGTACAGGGCCCATCCTTCGGCGAAAACGGAAGTGCGGAATATTCTCCTGATCTTCGATTTGATAAGATTGGCATGACATAACTGCAGATGATGCCCCGGATATCCTTCATGTAACGATCGAACCGTAATTGCGGATCGACTATGACCGGAAAGCTGCTCTCTTTTTTTATCATCCGACGCCGACCTATCAACCGGCGTCACCCAAAAAAATCCGGTTTGATCGGCTTCAAAGGGCGCCGGCATCATATAGGCGGCATACGGAAGAAGCGCGCGCATAAAGGCTGGTGTTTCCATAAGCTCCAGCATTTCATTATCCGGGACCGAGACAATTTCCCTTTCCATAATAAACCGACGCGTCGCGGCTACTTCTTTTTTATAATAATCAAGAAGCTCCTCGGCGGCAGGATAATCGTTCTTGATCTCTTCGATTACTTCCGGCCAGCTTTTGCCGGGATTGACTTCATTATTTAATTCATTGAGTCTGTTAGTCGTCTTGTCTATATAATCCAGGCCAATTTGCTCAAGTTCGTTAGAGGTATAGGGCAGCATATGGATTTCTTTAAGGAGTAATTCATATAATTTCCGACCGGCAGCGAAGCTGCCATCCGGTTTGGCGGACAACTCATCATCCAAAAATCTCCTGTAATCTTTGACGACCTTAATGGTGAGGTCACTGGCGGCGAGGAGCTCGTTTTTTAGAGAAGGAACTTCTCCTGAAATAGCCCCGATTGTCCCGGAAAAAAATATTCCGGCCGAATCGGCCATATCACGAGCAACTTCCAGCCAGATCTCGGGAATAAAATCAGCCTTGCGAAGATTTTCCTTGGCTTCCGACAGTAATTCGGGTATAGCCTTCAAACGAGAGACCAAGGCCGCATATCTTTGTTCTTTGTCCGCAAAATCTCGGAGCCATAAAATATGACATGACGACGTTATTAGATTAATATAAAGCGAAGGGTCACGAAAATAACGTTTAAAGACCTGATGATAAACCGGATCAGCCCGAAGAATACCGGTCAAGATTTCCAGGTCGATTTGACTTTCCTTATTGAGCGATCCTTCAGCTTCGAAACTTTCGCATAAATGGAGATATTCTTTTTCCTTTTCTATAAAATCATCGATAGCGGCCTGACTAACATTTTCCAGCAGATGATCGAATTTATGAATACCGATGTACGTGGCCCGGCTCGGATACATTTGAAGATATTCATCTATGAAGCTATCCACCATATCAACAAAGGTGGCATCATTGAACTCAGATAGTTGCACTTAATTAGACCTTTCCGATTATCGCCGTATGTTTGCTGACGACCTGACCGACAAACGCCTCCAATCGCGTCTCTTCGCCGGTATCCTGCAGACCTTCATAGCTGATGTTAAGCCAGGGAATGTCGCCCAGATCGTTCGATATTTTACGCGATAATGACGTGACAATCGTCCCCGGCATACAATTAAACGGCATACAATTGACAATCCCGGCGGCGCCGTTTTCGACAAAATCAATCGCCTTACCGATCGACAGAATCGCCTCTCCCCTGACGTCCACCGAAAGATAAGGCGAGGCCATCGCGATAACCCGGTCGACTTTGGTTTCCGCATCAATCGGAAAATGTTTCATAAAATGTTTTTCGATCTTATGCTCATCGTGATGCTGATAAAACTCCTGAATGATAGCGCGAAGGATATTATTCCACTCTTTCTTATAAATTGAGTCCAGCCGGTAAGTATAAGATGTATAATTAATCCACTCGCCAAATGTCGCCAGTTTTACTTCCAGCCCCAGATTCTCAAGTTTGGTAATAAGATAATTGTTGGAAAAACGATTATTTCGCAGATATATCTCACCGACCAGGCCTACAACCGGCTTCGGCGATTCATCTACCGGAATTCGAGCAAACTCCTTTGCGGCGGTCCCGGCCAGATTTAATAAATCCCCATTACCGGCCACGTAGTCATTGACCTTATGAAGATACCTATAATACATTTCTTCGGATTGACCGGGATTTAATTCGTATGGTCTGGTTTTTAATAGAGCTTTGATCAGACAATCGACATATACCATGCCTTTCCACGCATAACGGCGGAAAGCAGTGCTGTCCATACCGAAATCGGTGTACGAGGTGTTTGAATTGGGCGAATAAATCGGTACATTTTTATAGCCGAGATCATCAAGGACAATACGATGATACTGGCAGTATTGTCCGAAACGGCACGGCCCATCGGCACCCGGCATAAAGAATACCGAATGATCCGGTTTGAAACCGTCCGACCTTATTTTTTTAATCATATCTCCGGTCGTAACCGCACAGGGGAAACACTCTTTGCCGGAGGTAAACTTCTTTCCCCATGTCAGGCTTTCCTGATCCGGTTCATCGAGCACCTCAGCCCGGATGCCGCATTTTTCGAACGCGGCGCGTACGGCATAAGCATGATCGCACATATTCGGAAGATAGATAACCTTATCAGCCGGCGAAAAGTTTTTATTCGCCGGAGAGTACTCGGTAACCGGTGGCTTATAATTATAAAACCGAAGCGAATCCAGAAATGCTTCCGCGCGCGTTATCATGCCCGCGTCGGCCGAATGCTCATCCATTTCCAGCTGAAGGTAAGGTTTGCCCGACATAACCCGCCGGAAGAAATGAGTTATGAACGAATCGGGCCCGCAGCCGAATGATGTCAAATAGACGGCATACAGATTCGGATGTTTGCGAATATAACTCGCAGCCGATAAAATCTTCCGGCCATATAACCAGTACATCGTGGAAAGGTCCTCGGAATCAAGGTCCAGAGGAAGGAAATCAATCGGGATGACGGTTATACCCATTTTCCTTATTTTGCCCGGAATCTCGAGTGACAGGCGACGGTCGAAGCCATTATATGGTCGGCTGATTATCACCATACATTTTTCATCGCTTTTCAATTGGCCAAGGACTTTACGGCCGACATCTGCGATGCTGCGGCAGTACATGTCGTACGCTTTCATACCGTTGTTGACGGCCTTTTTCAACTCCTTTTCCGATATATGCAATACTTTAAGTGGTCGACGTAAGTGCCCCATTGTTTTGGCGTTATCGCGATGCAGCCCTATCGGCGCCCCGATAAATTTTATCCCCTCTTTTTCAAAGTCAAAGCTGGCCTGAATGGTATTCGAGATCGTTTGGACGTACGGGCAAATATAGCTGCCGTTATCCTCCAATTCATTGTTATCAGAAAATCTGATAATTCCCGGCAGGAAAATATAATCGACTTTTTTCTTAATCAGGTTATCCACATGCCCGAAGGCCATCTTTACCGGGAAACATGTCTCGGCGACAAATTTCTCGAGCGAGGACTCGACGATTTCATGATTGGATAAATCCGAATTGACAACTTCATATCCAAGCGTCTCGAAAAACGCCTTCCAGTACGGATAAAATTCGAAGAAGTGCAGCACGCGGGGAATACCGACCCGACCTTTCGATTTTCGTTTCCAGTCGATATCGATATATCGCCTCATTAGTAAACGTTGGCGGATATTGAAATAATCGGGGATACGGACTTTCTCTTTTTTACGCTTGACATCATATTTCTCGCAGCGACTTCCGTAATAAAGCGGTTCCTCTCCTTCAACTTCCACTTTGCGGATTTCGCACATATTATCACAGTCTTCACACGTGAAACTGCTCAAAGTATATTGTTTACGTGAAAGATCAAATCCTTTAAACTTGGTACCGTTTCCCGTTTCTACTTCCATAGCCAAAATTGCTGCCCCGATCGCCCCGGTGACATCGTGGTGCGGCGGAACGGTAACTTTTTTCCCGGTAAGTTTTTCGAAGGCGGCGACAACCCCCCTATTCCAGGCGACACCTCCCTGGAAAAATAATTTTTCACCTATTTTTCTGTCCCCGACCACTTTAGTCAGATAATTGGACGCTATCGAATAAGCCAATCCGGCGACGAGGTCATCGGTCCCGGCACCAGCCCGTTGATGGCTGACCAGATCCGATTCCATAAAAACGGTACATCGTTCGCCGCACCCGACCGGGCAAGATGCCGATAATGCCCTGTCGCCGAATTCCTGCTCAATATTGATTTCAAGCTTTTCTGCCTGTTCCTGCAGGAATGAACCGGTACCGGCGGCACACGCCTTGTTCATCTCGAAATCAATCACTGTTTTATCATGCAGAGAAATATACTTCGAATCCTGCCCGCCGATTTCGAAAATAGTGTCCACTTCCGGATCGATTTCGATAGCTGCCGTTGCCTGAGCTGTAATTTCATTTTTAATCGTATCAGCCCCAACGAAATCACCGGTCAGATAGCGCCCCGATCCGGTCGTCCCCACGCCGATCACATTGACCCGATCGCCGACCTCATCGCCGATCTCGGCCAAGCCTCGCCGCACCGCTTCAATCGGCCGACCTTCGGTCATCAAGTAACGACGCGCCACGACATTTTTATCTTTGTCGATCAAGACCAGATTGGTCGATAGTGAGCCAACGTCAATGCCGAGATAAACCTCGAGATTATCGATGTTATTGCAGTATTTTTCTCTGGTTACCGAATAATATTTTGTATCGGGAAAATCAAAGGTTAGTTTTTCCCGTCCACCTGTGGGCACATTACGATATTTTAAAT
>Ga0315537_1001840_pt1 | contig 16475 bp, 8 predicted proteins | sample SalMarSW160270MG_FD_203091 | JGI IMG/M metagenome (GOLD analysis project Ga0315537, IMG submission 203091) | Salt marsh sediment microbial communities from the Plum Island Ecosystem LTER, Massachusetts, United States - Salt Marsh Sediment SW1602-70 ... | reverse complement strand
GATACACCTCCTTTTACAATCAATAAAGAAGCCCTTGATATTGCCCTTGAGCTTTCCCTGCTTTCAAAATTTAATATTGTGGGCGAAGTTCACATCACCCGGAAACAATACCTGGATGGTAGCATTCCTACCGGATTTCAACGCACAGCAATCCTCGGTGTTGAAGGAGAAATCCATTTGAAAAATAAAAAAGTACGACTCCTCCAGTTGAGCATAGAAGAAGATTCCTGCCGCGAAATATCCGATGTCGGGCATGTCAGAACCTTTAAAACCGATCGGTTGGGTATGCCCCTGATCGAAACCGTCACCTATCCCGATATGATTACTCCGGACGAACTGAAGGAAGCAGCTGAATATATCCGTTTCCTGAACCGTAGTACGGGCAAAGTAAGAACCGGCATAGGAACCGGCCGGGAAGATGTTAATGTCAGTTGCCGCGGAGGAGATCGGGTCGAAATAAAAGGAGTATCCCATAATAAATGGATCCCGAAATTATCCCACAACGAAGCGTTTCGTCAATACGCCCTGCTGAATATCAGAAAAATATTGAAAAACAGGGTGAAAAATCCGGGGGCATGGAGCATCACCCACCTGAAACCCTCAAATCCCGAAACCGAATTTGAATCACCCCTGATCCTGGATGCCATCAAAAAAGAGTTCTCTGTTGTGCTTGTTAACCTGCCACAATTTCAGGGTATCTTATCACATTTTACCCAGACAGGCAGTTCATTTGCAGATGAAATTTCCGATCGGCTGGCAGTGATTGCCTGTATCGAGAAACCCAACATGTCTCATTCTGAAGAACTTGAATCCACCCTCTCTTCCAGGGATCTGAAAAAAATTAAAACCCTCCTTACTTCAGAAGATGATGATGCTCAACTGATCATCTGGGGACCAGAAGAAGATATTCCAACAGCACTCGAAACCATCGAGGAAAGATGCCAGATTGCTTTTGAAGGAGTCCCCCGGGAAACCCGGAAATCCCTGATAGACGGAACCACGATCTTTGAACGGGTGTTGCCTGGCCCGGACCGGATGTACCCCGATACCGATTCCCCTCCGATACCACTTGAAGAAGACCATATTGAAAAGTTGAGGAAAAACCTCCCATTGGATATCTCCGACAGATTTTACCAAATGAAGAATTGGAATATACCGGACGATACCTATACTTACCTTTTAAGTAAAAACATGGTCCCCCTGATCGAACAGATGCATCAGGAATTTGGTTACGAGCCAAGATTCCTCGGAATTTTCCTTGGACATACCTTCAAGAATATTGAAGGAAAAATGCAACCACATAAGAATTTTGCGTATAAAAAAATATATGGATTGTTTAAATTCATTTACAACAATCAACTCGAACCAGCAATCGCCAGTAGAATGATGCCGGTTATTTATGAACATCCGGATATGTTATTCAGCTCGGTATTGACAAGCATCAATTTTAAACAACGGTCACTGGATGAAATAACAGCCCCCATTAAAATCCTCTACAGGAAATTTCAGGAAATCCGGTATTCAGAAAGAGAGGATGCAGCGATCAATTGGCTAATGGGTCAGGTTCAAAAGCTGGCTCTTGGAAATGTGCCAATGAAAGAGCTGAAAAATGAAATTGAAAAAATAATTCAATCCTAACACCGGGATCATGGCCGAAGACATTTTTCAGGGATATAAAGGCAGAGCCTTGGAGGTTCTTAAAAAATATACGGTGCGCGTGTGGAGCCAGGCTGAGATCTATACCACACGTGGTAAGTTTGCCGGAACGATACTCCCGAGATCGGAAAACGATGACGATAAACACCTGGTTCTGAAAATCCCAACCGGATACAACGTGGGAATCGATATTTTTACGATTACAGACATGAAAGAGACCGGTTACCAGAAAGCCATTTATAAAATCCCGGAAAAAGAGTTCCCCTATTCTCCCGATCTGCCCAATGTTAAACTGTTTGGAACAGGTGGTACCATTGCCTCCCGGTTAGACTACCGGACAGGTGCCGTGATCCCCGCTTTCTCCCCGGGAGAACTTTACGGAGCTGTTCCTGAATTAGCCGATATATGCAACCTGACTACCGAAAAATTGTTTGCTGTATTCAGTGAAAACATGGGACCAGACCAGTATATTGCTCTGGCAAAAGGGATAGGAAAAGAGATCCAGAACGGTATCGACGGTATCATTATCGGGCATGGCACAGATACACTCCATCATACTGCTGCTGCACTCTCATTTATGGTGCAAAATTCACCAATCCCTATAATCCTGGTGGGATCACAACGTTCGTCAGACCGTCCTTCATCCGATGCTGCCCTGAACCTGATCCATGCCGCATATGCTGCAGGGCATGGAGATATTGCAGAAACAATGGTCTGTATGTTCGGCCCAACATCCGATGAGTACGGATTCCTTCACCGGGGAACAAGGGTCAGAAAAATGCATAGCTCATACCGCTCAACATTCCGTACCATCGGTGATACGCCCGTTGCAACCGTCCGTCGTGGCAAAATTACCCACATCAAAGAAGAATATAACCAGCGACGTAAAGACAGAGAGGTGAAAATACTTCCTTACTTCAGTGAGAAAGTTACCATGCTTTACTATTACCCCCATATGAAGCCCGATATCATGGATAATATGATAGAATCTGGCTATAAAGGAATCATTATTGTTGGTACTGGCCTGGGACACGTCAATAAAGAACTCTATCCGGCACTTGAAAGAGCTGCAGCAAAAAATGTCTCCGTGTTTATGACCCTCCAAACCATCTGGGGATACGTGCACATGTTCGTCTACGATACAGGAAGAGATATGATGTCTAAGGGTGTTATACCAGCCGGTAATATGCTTCCCGAAGTAGCTTTTATTAAGCTTGGATGGGCCCTCGGACAAACAGAAGATCCAAATGAGATCAAAAAAATCATGCTCACTCCAATCAACGATGAAATAACACGCCGCGAACCCTATAATGGATACCTCGTCTACCAGGGAGGCGTCCCCGAAGTCGAAGGATTTGTCAAAAAATTCCGAAAATAACCAATCATATCTATCATCTTCTTCCAAACATTTTTAAGTAGGAACAGCTACCTATATTTAAGTAGGGACAGCTACCGATTTAAAAATATATTGTCTATATTTGAACTCAATCAATTTGTCAATAAAAATGCCACGTATTGCAAGGGTCGTAGTCCCGAATATCCCCTATCATATTACTCAAAGAGGGAACTTTAAACAAGATGTTTTCTATGATGATAAAGATAGGGGCAAGTATTTATCACTTGTAAAAGAAAACATTATTAAGTTAAATATTGAATTACTTGCATATTGCTTAATGAGTAATCATGTTCATTTCGTATTAGTTCCACAACAATCTGATTCCCTGGGAGTAATGTTCAACCAAGTTAGTATGAGATATGCTCAATATATTAATCGTAAATTAAATAGAAGAGGTCATTTGTGGCAGGATAGATACTTTTCCTGTCCACTTGATAAGGATCATTTATACGAAGTTTTTAAATATGTTGAAAATAATCCTGTTAAGGCAGGAATTGTTGGGACAGCTGAAGAATATCCTTGGTCAAGTGCAAGAGCTCACATATTCAATAACCTACCAGAAGACAGTTTTTTAACTGATTATTCAAAGTATCTTAGAAACATTGATAACTGGAATGACTATTTAAAGGAGACTTCAAACGAAACCATACTATCGAATCTAAAGAAATGCACTTCGAGTGGGAAACCTGCCGGCAGTGAGGAGTTTGTAAAGGAGTTAGAATTTAAGGTTGGTAGAATATTGAGGTCCAAACCAATGGGAAGACCATGGCCAAAAAAAGGTAAGGAAGTTGTGTTCAATGTAAAATAAGTCGGTAGCTGTCCCTACTTAAAAAAAATAAGTCGGTAGCTGTCCCTACTTAAATAAATTAATCAATGATGGGATTGGTTGAGTTAGCGGGGGTGTTGGAACGGAGGTTGTCGGGGGATTTGCCCGGTTTCAGGGCTCACCAGCGCATGGCACCTTCAGATCGGATCCGGGACATTTATCCATCAGCACCAAATGAAGAGACTTCCCGAGGTGCAGTTCTTATTCTCCTTTATCCGATAGCAGATCGTATTCATACCGTCCTGATGCAACGGCCCGAGTATCCTGGAGTACACAGCAATCAGATCAGTTTTCCGGGCGGTAAATCGGAAGTCTCTGACAAGCACATTCAGGATACGGCTATCCGTGAAGCGGAGGAAGAGATTGGAGTGTCCGGCAACGAGATCAGGATTTGTGGTCTGTTATCTCCGCTGTTTATTCCGGTGAGTAATATCGAAGTTATTCCAGTAGTTGGTTACCTTTTTTCAAAACCTGTTTTCACTCCCGAACCCGATGAAGTATGTTTCATCATTGAAGCGGGAATAGATGAGCTGGCTGATCCGGCCATCAAAAAGCAAAAGAGTATGGAGATTTCCGGAAAGTTGATTTCCATTCCCTATTATCAGGTTAGGGATCTTCACATTTGGGGAGCAACTGCGATGATAATCAGCGAGTTCTTAGAAATATATTCCAGCCTGAACACCTGATTTCCCTATCATTCAGGGCTATCCAATTCACTTCAGTGCCGTATTTCCAATAATATTCCGATAGTGGTCATATCGTTCAAGGACCTCGATGACATAATTAAATGGTTCTTCTCCACGGCAATAACCATATTTAACCACCGGATCACGATAAAATTCCGGGTCTGATTTGTTCAGAAGATAAAAAGCTACATGATCATCCCAGGTTTCAGGGTTTTTTCCATATTTCCTTGCCAGGCTTCGGGCGTCGAGTACATGTCCCAATCCCACGTTATAAGCTGCCAGAATAAATTTTATTCGTTCCTCATCATCGGGGACTTTATCATTGAATACGTTATCAAGCCATCTCAGAAATTTCACGCCGGCTTCAATATTTTTTTCGGGTGAGGAGTTACGATTTACATTATATCTTGTGGCTGTTGAAGGCATAAGCTGCATCAATCCAAAAGCACCGGCCCAGGAGTTTATTTTTGGATCAAACCTCGATTCCTGATAGATGAGTGAAGCGAGGAGGAGCCAGTCCCAACCCAGGCTATCGCTATATCTTTTGATGTATTCATCATAGGGAGAGATTCGTCCGCTACCGATTGCAAAATAGTCGCTTTCGACCCATTCTTTCGATTTCTGGTTCTTGAAATATTTGTTATAGATCACGGCGAATTCGGTTGTTTTTTTATAATTCTCAAGCCATTCATTGATGAAACGGAGCAGGTTTTCTGAGCCCTCTTTTCTAACTGCCCAGGCCAGATTTTGGGGAAAGCTTATTGCCGTTCCGACATCAAGGATGGGATAATAAGTTTGGTTAACCAGGGCTATGTTCTCATCGCAGATGGTATAATCAATTTTTTTATTGACAACCAGTCGGATCAGTTGTTCGGAATCTTCAGGAACTTCGATGACAAGGATTGTATCTCCTATTTCATCAGCCAGGTTGTATAATCTTGCTGCGTAGGCTGAATTTTTTCTTACATATATGTGCTTGCCTGCAAGGTCAATGGGATTATAAATTAAATAATTATTCAGCAGTCCTGGGTGAATTCCTTTCCAGTTATCCGGTTTCCTCTGCACCAGTACCTGTCGTGTTTGACTATGGGGTATGGTAAAGGCTATTTTTTCACTTCTCTCTCTTGTAATGGTCAGGTTCAATGCAATCAGGTCACATTTTCCGGAATTAAGGTATTCAAACGTATTTTCAAGATCACTTTCAACAATTACTTCCAATTTGACATCAAGGTGGTTTGCAAGGGCATTAAGGAGTTCATACTGGTAGCCCATTGGTTCTCCTCTATAGATAAAGTACTCAGTTGAGTTGTAATCTGTTACAGCGATAATTATCCCTCGCTCTTTGATTTCTTCAAGGTCTATATTACAAACCGCCGGTTCTTTTTCTCGTGGTTCTTGATTCCGGCAACCTGCAATTACAACGAAGAGCAAGAGCAGCAGGGGGATCGGCAAGCAGGATACGGCTTTCTTCAAAGTAACTATATGATGATGTAGCATGATATATCCATTAACGAATTTACAAAATTATTTTGTTAATGAACAGATTTGAATGCTGATAAGTGTAGTGGTCAATCGTAGAATGTCCAGGAGATTCCAAATTTAAATACTCTCTGGTTCATGGGGTAATGCAAAACGGTAAGATAGTTTTCTCCCAGCAGTCCTGAGGCAACGTGTTCATATTTCAGGAAGAACCGGGTTCTTTTCAATTTCACATTAATAAAGACATCCAGGAAGGGGTAATTTCCAATTTTTTTCTCTCTTTGGATAAAGAACTGTCCGGTTGCTGGCATGTATGCATATCCGTAATAGGGAGTATGATAGAAGAGGTCAAATCCCCATTGTGTCAGGAGATCTCCGTTGGTTAAGTCGAAGTGGAAATTATGCTGGAAGAAGGTTGTTTGTTGTAATAGGAGCGCTGGCAGGGGGATTATTTCATTATGGTCGGATTGTTGAAAAATAAGGTGATTCAGGAAGTACCATCTCCCCAGTATCACATCTTTTTCAAGTGAAAATGCAAAAACCGACAGGATTCCCGGAGATTGAGCTGGGAGGGCGAGTGTATCAAAATAGACGTACTGATCAAGCAGGGTATAGGAAGCTTTTGCTTTCAGTTTTCTTACCGGGTGGTTATATTCACCGGTAATGGTTGTTTCGGTAACATTATGCAGGTTATTATTCCAGGTAAAATGGTTCGAATAGAAGTGGTTAAACCAATAACCGGGCCGGTAATTTTGCAATTTTCCATAGAGGATCAATTCGGAAGTTCCTTTTGAGCCAGTAAACGATTTATTCAAAACTCCTTCGAGTATAAAATCTCCAACTTTATAACCGCTCAGGTAGAATTTGCCCCATGCTTCCCAGTTAAATTTTGTACCCAGGGCATTAAACAGGTGACCGGTGATGGCAAGGTTTGCATTAGGGACATCTTTCACCCGTTTAAAGGTTGTATCGTTGTTATTGATCCAGACTTCGATATCCGGTTGGGTATAGATATCGGGAGGGTGAAGTTTAGCCAGTGTATCAGTTGGTATGATGGTGCTAAACTTTTCAATCTCACTATGTATACCAACCCGTCCACCGAATTGAAATTTTCTGGTTGGATCGTTTTGAAAAGCGAATTGCAGGCTATTTTGGATCGACCGGTAATAAACTGAATCAGCAGTTGACAAGGAATCGAGAAGGATGTCATTATAAAAGCCGGCTTTGGGGTAATCGTCGTAGTATCGGCGGTGGTTTTTATTGTATTGAAACGTATAAGTAAAGGTTCCGAGCAGGTTTAATTTTTTCTTCGGGTTTTCATTTTCCGGGAGGTTTTCGGTTTCTGTTTTTTTACCGATGGTATAACTTTGCACCAGGAGGAGGTTACTATTTTTCAGTTCTGATTCAGCGTTATTCAGGTTTCCCAGGTTTACGGGGATATCTTCTGATTTTGTATCTTTCAGGTCCTGGTCATTTATTATTCCACCATTTTCCATAACGGAAATCACATTTCGGTTAAAGGAGGCATGGACGCTATATTTGTCAAGGATATAGCTTGAAAACAGGGTAAGGGATTTCAGTCCGGTTTTCTGATTACTATATCTTCCATCGGAGGATATCAAGTCAAAATCGATTCCGACGTTAAAATCCTCATTCACATTTTGAGTATGGAGTATTTTCAGGGTTTGTTCATTTTTTTGTTTTCCGGTTCCTGTGGTATAATCAAGATCGGTAAATGGTTTTCTTGTATTGAAATAGGTTTGATTTTGAGGCAGGTGAATATAGTGTTTAAACGGAGCCAGGAACAGCAGGTCGTTTTGGGTAATTTGTTCGAGGTAGTCATTTGCCTGGGCAGGGGAGCCAAGGTTTCCCAGGTAGGAGCAGAAAGGGAATATTTTGAAATTGGGATTAAATATTTGGGGTTTAAAGAAGATTGTATCGACGGGGCAGTCCAGGAGTTCAGAGAAGTCATCCGTCAGTTTCCATGCCCGGATAGTTTGTATATCATCATCCGGTTTTACCTGGCTATCTGTCACTTGCGGGACCAGGAGTTGGACAATCAGGATAATCAGGAGTTTTCTCATGGATAGACAAAGATAGGACTAATATGGAAAAACGTACTGAAATAATCTATCGTATGCTAATGGATAAAAAAAAACCTCAACCGGAGTTGAGGTTTCAAAGATAAGAACGGCGACGACTTACTCTCCCGCGAATGCAGTACCATCAGCGCTAATGGGCTTAACTTCTCTGTTCGGAATGGGAAGAGGTGGTTCCCCATTGCAATAGTCACCTTAAGCTTATTACCTAGAAATCAGGCATCAATAAGATAGACATATTGAAAGAAAGTGAGAGGGTTAGCATGAGAAAAAGCGTACGGGTAATTAGTACTGCTCGGCTTTGACATTACTGCCTTTACACCTACAGCCTATCAACGTCATCGTCTTTAACGACCCTTAAAGGAGATCTCATCTTGGGGTGAGCTTCGTACTTAGATGCTTTCAGTACTTATCTCTACCAGACGTAGCTACCCTGCGATGCAGCTGGCGCCACAACAGGTACACTAGAGGTCTGTCCAACACGGTCCTCTCGTACTAGTGTCAGGTCCCCTCAAATCTCCAACGCCCACAACAGATAGGGACCGAACTGTCTCACGACGTTCTGAACCCAGCTCGCGTGCCACTTTAATGGGCGAACAGCCCAACCCTTGGGACCTTCTCCAGCCCCAGGATGTGACGAGCCGACATCGAGGTGCCAAACCGCTCCGTCGATATGAGCTCTTGGGAGCGATCAGCCTGTTATCCCCGGAGTACCTTTTATCCTTTGAGCGATGGCCCTTCCATACGGAACCACCGGATCACTATGCTCTACTTTCGTACCTGTTCGACTTGTCAGTCTCGCAGTCAAGCACCCTTATGCCATTGCACTCATCGCATGGTTACCAATCATGCTGAGGGTACCTTTAGAAGCCTCCGTTACTCTTTTGGAGGCGACCACCCCAGTCAAACTACCCACCAAACACTGTTTCCCGCCAAAGCGGGATTAGACTCCAGATAAACGAAGGGTGGTATTTCAAGGTTGACTCCGCGGCTCCTAGCGAAGCCGTTTCACAGTCTCCCACCTATCCTACACATCGCTTACCCAAAATCAATGTTAAGTTGCAGTAAAGGTTCACGGGGTCTTTCCGTCCCGTTGCGGGTATCCGGCATCTTCACCGGAACTACAATTTCACCGAGCTCATGGCTGAGACAGCGCCCAGATCGTTACACCATTCGTGCAGGTCGGAACTTACCCGACAAGGAATTTCGCTACCTTAGGACCGTTATAGTTACGGCCGCCGTTTACCGGGGCTTCGATTCAGAGCTTCTCTTTCCGCCGTATGGCAGATTGATAACCCCCCCTCTTAACCTTCCGGCACCGGGCAGGTGTCAGGCCTTATACATCATCTTTCGATTTCGCAAAGCCTTGTGTTTTTGATAAACAGTCGCCTGGGCCATTTCGCTGCGGCCACGCCGGAGCGTGGCGTCCTTTATCCCGAAGTTACAGGACCATTTTGCCTAGTTCCTTAGCCATGGATCACTCGAGCACCTTAGGATTCTCTCCCTGACTACCTGTGTCGGTTTGCGGTACGGGTAGCATATATCTGAAGCTTAGAGGTTTTTCTTGGAAATATGATTAGGGTCATTATCCGCTTGTCCGAAGACTTACGGTACTATCAGGTTCGGCACAGACAAGCTATTAACCTGTTTGTAAACCTACACCCTTCAACGTACTATTCCGTCAGTACGCAGACCTTTCACTCTTTCGTCACCCCATCGCAACATATGCCAGTACAGGAATATTGACCTGTTGTCCATCGACTACGCCGTTCGGCTTCGTCTTAGGCCCCGACTAACCCTGATCCGATTAGCGTTGATCAGGAAACCTTAGTCTATCGGTGTCCCAGTTTCTCACTGGGATTATCGTTACTTATGCCTACATTTTCTTTTCCAGTCATTCCACTAAACCTTACGGTTCAGCTTCAGCACAACTGGAATGCTCCCCTACCTCCCGATCCGCCAGAGGCGGACGGGACCATAGCTTCGGTAATATACTTAATGCCCGATTATCATCCATGCACGATCGCTCGACTAGTGAGCTGTTACGCACTCTTTAAATGAATGGCTGCTTCCAAGCCAACATCCTAGCTGTCAAAGCAATCATACCGCGTTAGAACAACTTAGTATATATTTAGGGACCTTAGCTGATGGTCTGGGTTGTTTCCCTCTCGGCGCCGGACCTTAGCACCCAACGCCTCACTCTCGTGTATATCTCATAGCATTCGGAGTTTGTCAAGGTTTGATAGGCGGTGAAGCCCTCTAGCCTTATCAGTAGCTCTACCTCTATGAGACTAAACCACGAGGCTGCACCTAAATGCATTTCGGGGAGTACGAGCTATTTCCGAGTTTGATTGGCCTTTCACCCCTACCCACAGCTCATCCAAACACTTTTCAACGTATACTGGTTCGGTCCTCCACCCCGTGTTATCGGAGCTTCAACCTGGCCATGGGTAGATCACACGGTTTCGCGTCTACCCCCACTAACTAAACGCCCTATTCAGACTTGCTTTCGCTTCGGCTACGGACCTGAAGTCCTTAACCTTGCTAGTGAGGAGTAACTTGTAGGCTCATTATGCAAAAGGCACGCCGTCATCCCGCCAAGGGCGGGACTCCGACCGCTTGTAAGCGCATGGTTTCAGGTACTATTTCACTCCCTTGTTCAGGGTGCTTTTCACCTTTCCCTCACGGTACTAGTTCACTATCGGTCTCTCAGGAGTATTTAGCCTTACCAGATGGTCCTGGCAGATTCACACAGGATTTCTCGTGTCCCGTGCTACTCAGGATCCTACTAGAAGATTAACTTGTTACGTGTACGGGACTATCACCCTCTATGGTTCAGCTTTCCAGAAGCTTCCACTTAAAGTTAATTTTCACATTGTAGTCCTACAACCCCATAATTGCCGAAACAAAAATGGTTTAGGCTATTCCCCGTTCGATCGCCACTACTAAGGGAATCACTATTGTTTTCTTTTCCTCCGGGTACTAAGATGTTTCAGTTCTCCGGGTTTGCCCCCCGCCAAGGCGGGGTGACCACGCTTCACGTGGCCGGGTTTCCCCATTCGGAAATCTTCGGTTATAACGGTTATTTGCACCTTACCGAAGCTTTTCGCAGCTTATCACGTCCTTCATCGCCTCTGAGAGCCAAGGCATCCACCATACGCTCTTACTTACTTTTTCTGTTATGCTCGATTTAATAATCTCTCATTTCTTTCAATATGTCAAAGAACCCTTTGTCCGCCGTAGCTTCAGCGAAGGCGGATTAACGCTTTCACTTTTTCGCTCTTTTGGACTAACCGCCTTCGCCAAGGCTATGGCGGTTGATAGTGGAGAATATCGGAGTCGAACCGATGACCTCCTGCGTGCAAGGCAGGCGCTCTAGCCAGCTGAGCTAATTCCCCTGTTCATTTTTTCGGGGAAGATCCTGCAAGGCAGGCGCTCTAGTCCCCTCACTTTATTTCAAGGACATTTGGGGGGTCCTTTCAGGCTGAGCAGGTTTTGTAGTCCCGAGCAGACTTGAACTGCTGACCCCTACATTATCAGTGTAGTGCTCTAACCAACTGAGCTACGGGACTAGATAAACGTGATCAAGTGCTACGGGATCAAAATTTTCTTGCACTGGGAAATAAAAAAAGAAGAGGTTAAAAAAGATTTTTGGCGGTCCCTATAAAGGGATATTGAATGAATCCATCTCTAGAAAGGAGGTGTTCCAGCCACACCTTCCGGTACGGCTACCTTGTTACGACTTAGCCCCAGTCACCAGTTTTACCCTAGGCCGCTCCTTGCGGTTACGGACTTCAGGCACCCCCGGCTTCCATGGCTTGACGGGCGGTGTGTACAAGGCCCGGGAACGTATTCACCGCGCCGTGGCTGATGCGCGATTACTAGCGAATCCAGCTTCACGAAGTCGAGTTGCAGACTTCGATCCGAACTAAGACCGGTTTTAGAGATTAGCATCCTGTCACCAGGTAGCTGCCCTTTGTACCGGCCATTGTAACACGTGTGTAGCCCTGGACATAAGGGCCGTGCTGATTTGACGTCATCCCCACCTTCCTCACGGTTTACACCGGCAGTTTCGTTAGAGTCCCCGACATGACTCGCTGGCAACTAACGATAGGGGTTGCGCTCGTTATGGGACTTAACCCGACACCTCACGGCACGAGCTGACGACAACCATGCAGCACCTTGCAGTATGCCCCGAAGGGAATCCCACTTTCGCGGGACGTCATTCTACATTTAAGCCCAGGTAAGGTTCCTCGCGTATCATCGAATTAAACCACATGTTCCTCCGCTTGTGCGGGCCCCCGTCAATTCCTTTGAGTTTCAATCTTGCGACCGTACTCCCCAGGTGGATTACTTAATGCTTTCGCTCAGACGCGTACGGTATATTGCACACATCGAGTAATCATAGTTTACAGCGTGGACTACCAGGGTATCTAATCCTGTTCGCTCCCCACGCTTTCGTGCCTCAGCGTCAGTAGCAGTTTAGTAAGCTGCCTACGCAATCGGTGTTCTGTGTAATATCTAAGCATTTCACCGCTACATTACACATTCCGCCTACCTCAACTGTACTCAAGAAGATCAGTTTCAATGGCAATTCTACAGTTAAGCTGCAGGATTTCACCACTGACTTAATCTCCCGCCTACACACCCTTTAAACCCAATGAATCCGGATAACGCTTGCATCCTCCGTATTACCGCGGCTGCTGGCACGGAGTTAGCCGATGCTTATTCATACAGTACCGTCAATCCCCGACACGTCGGGGTGTTTCTTCCTGTATAAAAGCAGTTTACAACCCGTAGGGCTGTCATCCTGCACGCGGCATGGCTGGGTCAGACTTTCGTCCATTGCCCAATATTCCTCACTGCTGCCTCCCGTAGGAGTCTGGTCCGTGTCTCAGTACCAGTGTGGGGGATCATCCTCTCAGACCCCCTAGACATCGTAGTCTTGGTGAGCCGTTACCTCACCAACAAACTAATGTCACGCATGCCCATCTTTAACCGCCGGAGCTTTAATTCCATCACCATGCGATAATGAAATATTATGGGGTATTAATTCCGATTTCTCGGAGCTATGCCCCAGTTAAAGGCAGGTTGCATACGCGTTACTCACCCGTGCGCCGGTCGTGTGTCAAGCAAGCTTGACCTTACCCCTCGACTTGCATGTGTTAGGCCTACCGCTAGCGTTCATCCTGAGCCAGGATCAAACTCTTCATTGTAAAAAGAATTTAAATGTCACTCAAGATTCATATCTCAATCCGAAAAAAAACGGATCCGCTTCAAACCTTTTTAAAACCTCTTCAATTTTTTCAAAGAACTATTTTTCACTATTTTCAGGATTGCAAAGGTAAGTCGGATTATGATACTTTGCAACTTTTCCCTAATATTTTTGTCCTATCATCGCTTAGAAAGCGGCTGCAAATATACATACAAATAATTCACATCTCCAAACTTTTGAATATTCTTTTTTCTTCCCCCATTTATTCCGGGTCGACATCCCCGTTCAGAAAACAGTATCTCATTGATAAAGAGCATTTTGAAATAGCGGAACCTCATTATAGAAACCCATTATGTAAGGTCGTTTCTGGTCCCTTCATGGTTAGATATGACAGAAAAGTGTATCTTCGTTGATTGAATTAACAGCCGCGCCCGTGAGTGAGAATATTGTGATCATTCCTACTTACAATGAAAAGGAAAATATCAAGGATATCATCCAGGCTATTCTTTCCCTTTCCCATCCCTTCGATATTCTCATTGTGGATGATCATTCCCCGGACGGCACAGCCGATATCGTAAAATCATTACAACGGGAGCATTCATCGGTACACCTCATTGAACGAAAAGGGAAACTGGGTTTGGGGACGGCATACATTACCGGTTTCAAATGGTCACTTGAACACCACTACGATTATATTTTCGAAATGGATGCTGATTTTTCGCACGATCCGAAGGATCTTATCAGGCTCCATGATGCATGCAAAAATCAGGGGGCTGATCTGGCAATTGGATCCCGGTACAAATCCGGAGTAAATGTAGTAAACTGGCCCCTGGGCCGGGTGATCATGTCCTATGCAGCCTCCATCTATGTTCGTTTTATCACGGGGATGAAAATCAAAGATACTACAGCCGGTTTCAAATGTTACAGAAAAAAGGTGCTCGAAACGATTGATCTTGATAATATTAAATCAAAAGGATATGCTTTTCAGATCGAAATGAAGTTTACAGCCTGGATGTTTCGTTTCCATATTGTGGAGATACCCATTGTCTTTACCGACAGGAAACGGGGTTCATCAAAAATGAGTGGAGGAATATTTAACGAAGCCCTCTGGGGTGTGATCAAGATGAAGTGGCATAGTTTTTTCACCCGGTACGACAGACCAACATAATACTATGGAAACCATTCTGATCAAAGATGCTACCCTCGTGAATGAAGGGAGGAAATTCAAAGGAAGCCTCCTCATCAGAGATCAAAAAATAGATACGGTTTATGAGGGTAAAGTAGATGAACAACAGATTCAGCCTTCAAGAAGCATCGATGGAAACGGATTAATACTTATTCCGGGAATTATTGATGATCAGGTCCATTTCAGGGATCCGGGGCTAACTCATAAGGGTGATTTCCGGTCGGAGACACGAGCGGCCCTTGCCGGGGGAGTTACCTCTGTAATGGATATGCCAAACACGATTCCCCAAACGATCACAAGAGAAGCATTATCTGAGAAATTTTCAATGGTTTCATCCAAATCGTTATGCAACTATTCTTTATACATGGGAGCGACCAATGACAATCTGGAGGAACTCATTGGAATTGATCCGGCAGGAGTATGTGGAATTAAGGTTTTTATGGGTAGTTCAACCGGGAATATGCTCGTTGACAGAGAAGAATCACTGAATGACATTTTTTGTCATGCTCCCTGCCTGGTTGCCGTACATTGTGAAGATGAATCGACCATCCGGAATAACAGTGAACGATACCGGGAACGGTACGGGGAGGATGTACCCATAAAATATCATCCTCAAATCCGTAGCGAGGAAGCATGTTATTTATCCACTTCGTTAGCGATTCGGTTAGCAAAGAAGTACAACACACGGCTTCATGTCCTGCATCTCTCAACTGCCAGGGAACTTGAATTGTTTGAAAACAATCTGCATCATTCTCAAAAACGGATAACTTCGGAGGTCTGTATACATCATTTGTGGTTTGATCACAATGATTATGACACCCGCGGTACTTTCATAAAATGGAATCCTGCTATTAAGACAAGTCAAGACAGGCATGCTTTGTTCGAAGGAGTGCTTAATAATACCATTGATATCATTGCCACCGATCATGCTCCACATACCATTGAGGAGAAACAAAATCCTTACTTTCAGGCGCCATCCGGTGGGCCTATGGTACAACATTCATTGTTGGCAATGCTTGAGTTCCATCACCGGAATAAAATCGGCATTGAAAAGATAGTGGAAAAAATGTGTCATATACCGGCAGATATTTTTCAGGTGAAAAACCGGGGATATCTTCGTGAAGGGTACTGGGCTGACCTTTGCCTTATTGACCTGAATTCTTCATGGCAGGTCAGTAAGGATAACATCCTGTACAAATGCGGATGGTCTCCATTCGAAAATTCTTCCTTCCATTCCAGGATAACACACACCTTTGTAAATGGGCATCTTGCATACGATAATGGATACCTGGATGAATCAAGAACAGGAATGATGCTTGAATTTGACCGATAGCGATTCATCAGGTGTTTATATTTTCAATGATCACCATGAACCATGATCCATTTCCGCCATTCTTGTCCGGAATTCGGGTAAAGATGTGCAACCATTTTGAGCAAATAGCGTATCCTAAACAATGATGTGAGTAAAATCATGCGGATGTATTATCTTCATCCAGGCTGGTTGATCAATTCTAGCATTCTGTGAGACACCTTGTATACATATTGCTCATTATTTCTCTTTTCCATGTCCAAAGTTCCGGGCAGGGTAGTTGTGATTTGCCATCTGTGATATCATCCGATCTGGATTTGACTGATACCTGCATATACACAGCACCCGGAACGGTAACAATAAATGCGGAAGTCACTTTGACGATTAATGCCGGGGTGGTTGTTTTAATACCCCAGGGTGCAAACATTCAGGTAAATGGGAACCTTATTGTCAACGGGACTGAAGCTGATCCGGTTTTTCTTCAGAATCTCAACTCACAAGAGAAATGGGGGTTAATTTCCGGAAACAGTGGCACTATCAATCTGAACCATGTCAATTTTGTCAATGCAACCGCTGCCATATCAGCGAATTACGGTACTATAATCCTCAGAAACTGTTACATG
>Ga0315537_1001838_pt1 | contig 16485 bp, 14 predicted proteins | sample SalMarSW160270MG_FD_203091 | JGI IMG/M metagenome (GOLD analysis project Ga0315537, IMG submission 203091) | Salt marsh sediment microbial communities from the Plum Island Ecosystem LTER, Massachusetts, United States - Salt Marsh Sediment SW1602-70 ... | reverse complement strand
GCAATGTGTATGTGTGCGTCTTGTTGGCGTGATGGAGCTTATGACCGAAGAGCTTTTCGATGGGCCGCGTTTACATGGCGACTTTTAGCCGTGCTTATCCCTGTATGTTTGTGGCTGCTGTTGGGTTTGGATCGCTTGCTAAAAAAGTACGTAACGGCAAGGCGTATCAGGAAAGGGCTTGCAAAAATAGACAGTAAATGATAGTTGGATAAGGTCGAATTGGATTCCTGCCTTCGCAGGAATGACATGAGAATTGGTAAACACTACGGAGAATGATGATGTTGGAGAAAAGACTGGCGGTGGTTACCGGTGCGGCACGCGGGATCGGCAGGTGCGTGGTGATGCGGCTGCTGGAGCAGGGACGGATTGTCGCTGCGATAGATTTGCTCGAAGAGCAGCTCAAGGAACTGGAGGCCCAGGTCAAACAGGCAGGGCACAGTGTAATTATACGCTGCTGTGATATTACCGACACACAGAAGTTTACAAAGGTACTCGATGATTTAGCAGAGCAGCACAACGGCATCGGTATATTGGTCAATAACGCCGGCATCACCCGCGATAATCTTCTGCTGCGGATGAGCGACGAGGAGTTCGATAAGGTCATAGCGGTTAATCTGCGTGCGGCATTCGTTGCAACAAGACTTGCAGCCAAATATATGGTGCGAAATAAGTGGGGCAGGATTATATCACTCAGCAGCGTATCAGGTGTGATAGGCAACGCCGGACAGGTCAACTACTCGGCGAGCAAGGCCGGGCTTATCGGGATGACCAAGACGGTTGCGAGGGAGCTGGCGCGTAAAAATGTGACGGCGAACTGCGTGGCGCCGGGATTTATCGAGACCGAGATGACGGCGGTTCTGCCGGAGCAGGTCAAAGAGGCGGCCAGGCAGATTATACCGCTGCGGCGGATGGGTAGTGCCGACGACGTGGCCCACGCGATTGCATTTCTGGCAAGCGACGAGGCAGGCTATATCACCGGCCAGGTGCTGTGTGTGGACGGCGGAATGGCAATGTAATCAAAGGAGCACAAGCGCACAAGAACATAAGTTCATAGGGCAAAAAGAGATAGCAGACGGCAGATAGCAGACAATATAAAACGGGGGCAAAGATTTTTCAATGGTTGTTGTGGGGGATGGTCGATAAGGGTATAATACACGACTTATAGAAATGATTGTATTAAAACAGTGTTGAGGCGGCAAAGCAGCACTGATAAAAATCAGGTATATGGCATATCGTTACGGTCATTTCTTTTATCGGGTAAGCGCCTGTTTGACAGCAGCTTGTGTTACGCAGGCGTTGACGGATTGGCTGACAAAGCCTATCGGTAATTAATGAATACTAATGAGAAAGAGAGATAAAAAGAGCAGCAGGGAGCTTGGTCTTGAGGTGGCTGCGATATGCGGTCGGCACTTTTTTAAGACCGAACACCTTCATTACGGGCTCTGGACAAACGGTCTGGATATTGACCTGGCTAACCTGCATACAGCGCAGGAGAGATACACGCAGTACCTGCTGGAGCATATACCCCAGGGCGTCAAGACAGTTCTGGACGTCGGATGCGGGACGGGCAAGAATGCACGACGGCTGCTCGATATGGGTTATACGGTGGATTGTGTTTCGCCGAGCTTGTTTTTGAGTGAGTGGACCAGCGGGTTGCTCGGTGAGGCGGGCACTGTGTTTACGTGCAAGTACGAACAGCTCCAGACAGAGCGAAGGTACGATTGCATTCTGTTCAGCGAGAGCTTTCAGTACGTGAACCTCGAAAAAGCGATTGAGCAGACGGCCGGGCTGCTAAATGAGGGCGGATACCTGTTCATATGCGATGTCTTCAAAAAGGACGTGGAAGGAAAAAGCGGCATAGGCGGGGGGCACAATATCAATAAGTTCTTCGAGTGTGTGGAAGGTGCGGGTTTTGAAAAAATTGCAGATGAGGATATCACGGACGAGACGGCGCCGACTATCGAAATTCTCGATGATGCTATGAAGAATGTGGCCGTGCCCGCACTGGATTCCAGCCTTGAGTTTCTGCGTGGGCGACATCCGGTGATGACGAAGCTTTTGTACTGGGGATACAAAAAGAAACTGTCAAAGGTGCGTGACAAATACATGAACGGGCGACGGACGAGCGACGACTTCAGGAAATACAAGACGTACAGGCTGTTTTTGTATAAAAAGTGATTTACCCACGTAGTACTTTGACACAAATCCTTAAAGCAGTCACAATTTTTCGGGACTGCACAGATTTTCTTTATGAGTGGCAGCTCGTCCGCAGGATTTACAAAAGAATTCAGGCTTACAGGCCGGCGACCTGTATTTGCGGCTGCTCTGGGCCTGGTATCCCATGTTTCCGAGATAACACAGGTTAATCTGTTGCCAGTCATCCGGTAGTTTCGGCCTTTTCATTGGAAGTCCCTTTCAACAGAGGGCCGTTATTTTTCTATGGTCTATATAAAGCCTATACAGAGCGATGGTGGTTTGGTTCAGCGGGGCAGGGGGAAAAAATATAAAATCAAAAAGTTTAGTTGGTTAAACAAGGCGGCGGAGGATTTCGATGCCTTTTTGGATTTTTTCGTCGGTAGTTGCATAGCTGATTCTAAAGTGGGTATCCTTTTCGCTGAAGACGCCGCCGGGGATGATGAGCAGGTTGTTTTTGATGGCCTTTTCCACGAATGCGGTGGCGTTTGAATCGGGCGCCTTTACAAAGGCGTAAAATGCGCCGGAGGGTCTGGGTATTTCAAATTTATCCTTGAGGCCTTCGTAAATAAGGTCACGTTTTTTGCGGTACTGGTCCACGTATTGTGTGACATCGAAATCAAGGGCCGCTGCCGCGGCCTTCTGGAATGGGCTCGGCGCGCAGACGAAGGTGTACTGCTGGATTTTTGTCATCTGTTCGAGCACGGGTTTGAGCGATTCGCCGACGGCGGCGTATGCGAGCCGCCAGCCGGTCATTGCATAGGTTTTGCTGAAGCCCTTGAGCAGTATTGTTTTTTCATAGTATTTTGCGATTGATTCCGCCGGGCCGTCGTACGAGAACTTGTCGTAAATATCGTCGCTTAGTACGACGAGGTCATATTTGCGTGCGATGTCCGCGACGGCTTTTAGCTGTTCGACGGAGTAAACCATTCCGGTCGGGTTGCACGGTGAGTTGACAATGATGAGCTTCGTTTTTTCGGTGACGGCGGTTTCAACCTTTTCGGGATGCAGATTGAAATCGGGATAGGTATTGATATAGACGCATTTTCCGCCGAGCATGTTTATAATGTGCTTGTAAATGACAAAGTACGGGTCGGGTATGATTACCTCATCGCCGGGATTTATCAAGGCCAGGAAAGTAAGTAACAGTCCGCCGCTGACACCGCTTGCTACGAGGACGCCGGGGTCCGACCAGCCGATTTCCTTGGTGACATGTGCAGCGATTTTCTCTTTTAAATCGGCGTCTCCGGCGGTCTGGGAATATTTGTTGAATCCGCTGCGGATTGCATCGATGGCGGCCTCTTTCAACGGCTGGGGGACGTCAAAGTCGGGCTGGCCGATGGAGAAGTTTATCGGGTTTTTCATATCGGCAGCGAGTGCGAATACCTTGCGGATTCCGCTTGCGTCGATTAAAGTGGTTCTGTCTGCAATAATATTTCTCATCGGATACATCTCCTGTGTGATTTTCAGGTTATTGTTTCGGCCCGGCGGCAACCGATAGTCCGGATTAGTATAATGGGCACAAGGCAAATATCAAATGCTAATCATCGGCGGATGGAGCGTCGGTGACTTTTGGCGAGATTAGTGGTATAAGATATGGTTATGAGGCTTCAGTTTATAGTTTGCAGGGTGATGCGGAGAGAGGCCTATTTCTGTGCGGCCCGGTCGCCCAATGAGGTGGATGTAATTCTGCTTGCACAGGGGCTTCACAATGAGCCTGATAAGCTGCGTGCCGAGGTCCAGGCGGCGCTCAATAGAACGCAGGATTTGCAGGGGCACTCGTATGATGCTTCACTGCTGGGCTATGGTTTGTGCAGTAACGGCATCGCGGGATTGTCGGCGAAGATTCCAATAGTGGTGCCGCGGGGACATGACTGTATAACTCTGCTTTTAGGGTCGAAGGAGAAATATAAAGAATATTTCGAATCGCATCGGGGGGTCTATTGGTACAGCAGCGGGTGGATAGAGACCGATACGATGCCGGGCAGGGAAAGGTACGAAAGAACGCTGGTTGAGTATGAACAGAAGTACGGCAAAGAGAACATGCAGTACCTGATGGAGCAGCAGCAGAAGTGGATGGCCGAATATAACTGGGCGACATACATCGACTGGGGCTTTGCAAACGCAGAAAAAGAAAAGAAGTTTACACAACAGTGTGCGGATTTTCTCGGCTGGCAGTATGACGAGATTAAGGGAGATTCGGGATTGATGCAAAGGCTTCTCGATGGTCAATGGAACGAAAGGGAGTTTCTTGTAGTCAAGCCTGGTGAAAAGATTGAAGCAGCGGTGGATGAAGAAGGGATTATTGGCTGCCGGGGCGGAGATTGAGAGTTGGAACAGATAGGGTTGTTTACGATTGTCGTAATAGCGGTGGGACTGGCGATGGACGCCTTTGCGGTGGCGATTGTCGAAGGAGGGACGTATAAGAAGCTTCATCTTATTCATGCGTTCCGAGTGGCGGCGCTGTTCGGATTGTTTCAGGCGTTTATGCCGGTAGTCGGGTACTTCTGCGGCGTCGGCGTGAGGGATTTTATAGAGGGGTATGACCACTGGGCGGCGTTTGGTCTTTTAAGTGCAATCGGCGCCAGGATGCTCTATGAATCGTTCAGGATAAAAGAAAAAGGAAATGAAAAAAGTTCGTCCGGTGTTGCGATGCTGCTTGTTCTTTCGGTGGCGACGAGTATAGATGCGCTGGCGGTGGGAGTGACGTTATCGCTGGTGGCTGGCTCGATAGCGGCTGCAGCGGTGATTATCGGCGTGGTTACCTTTGTGCTTTCCTACACCGGCGTTTACATAGGGCAGAGGTTCGGGCATTTCTTCGAAAGCAGGATTGAAGCGGCAGGGGGACTGGTGCTGATAGCGATAGGCCTGAAAATCCTGCTGGGGCATTTGTACGGCTAAGGTGTAATAAAAGGGTAAAAACAGGGTTTTGAGAGGGAATTTTTATGAAAAAATGTTCTTTTTTTACCAAACTTGTTGTTGATTTTGTTTGAAGGTATGGTAAAATCCCGTTTATGGCACTTGGTAATATAATACGAAAAAAGCGTGAAGAATTGAAGCTGACGCTGGATGAAGTCAGCCGACGGGTTGGTTTCAGCAAGCCTTATCTATCGACGGTCGAGACGGGCAAGGTTAATAATCCGCCGAGTGATGAGCTGTTGCGCGGTCTTGAGCAGGTGCTCGGTTTCGAGCCGGGTCTGCTTCTGCATATAGCGCACGTTGAGCGGCTGCCGTCTGATATTCGCCAGGAGTACGAATCGGCGGAGGCGGAAAACAAAAGGCTCCGCAGTATTATCAGACAGCTCATAGGCAAGTCGGGTGGCAAGGCAAAGGTGAACAAATTGCTGAAGGCCAAAAAGGTGAATGTCGAGCAGGTGTCCGAATCCATTTCGCCGGGCCGTCTTGTTCCTGTTATCAATAAGGTTGCGGCGGGTTATCCGAGTGATTTCGACGATTTGGATTATCCGGTTGGTATAGCCGATGATTACGTGCGCTGCCCCGACATTCACGACCCGAATGCTTTTGCGGTTCGCGTGGTAGGTGACTCGATGGAGCCGAAGTACACCGAGGGTGACATCGTCGTATTTTCTCCGGCGGCTGACGTTCGCAGTGGAGACGACTGTTTTGTTCGGTTCAGCGCGCCGCATGAGACGACGTTCAAGCGAGTATTTTTCGAGGAAAACGACCAGATTCGATTACAGCCGAGAAACGAAAACTATGCGCCGATGATAGTTAAAGGCAAGCGGGTCAGCGGACTGTATCGGGCGGTAATCAAATACGAGAGATTGTGAGACACCTCCGGGAAGTTGTGCGGGGCGTGAACGGCGTTTACGGATTTCGGGGGCACCATTTTACGCCTGTGGTGCTAAGGAGTTGCCGACCGAGATTCGCTTTAATGGGGGCAGGTACTCATTTGTCCGTGAGCTTAAGCACGATTTTTTTTGAGAAGCTGCGGCGGTCGTTTAAGCGATTTCTGCGCAAAAGGAGTTATTTGTTTCGTGAGAAGAAAGCCGATTGAGATTCAGCCTGTGTTTTGCCCTGCGACAGCGAGGACGAGTGCGTAAACATTTTCAGCGCCGGCCTGCTTTAAGGTTCTTGCACACTCGTTAAGGGTTGCGCCGGTAGTCTTGATGTCATCAACTAAACAGATACTTTTAGCGGCGAAGTCGTGTCCTTTTCTTACTGCAAATGCGTCCGCGACGTTTCGTGCTCTTGCGGCAGGGGTTGTCATATCCGGCTGAGCGGCGGTGTTACGTGTTCGGACCAAATCGGTATTCAGTTTTGTGTCTGCGGTGCACAGTTGCCCGGCGATGAGCAGGGCCTGATTATAGCCTCTTTTAAGACGCCTTTTCCAGTGAAGCGGTACCGGGACGAGATAATCGAATTTGTCGCCGAAGCCGCTGTTGTGCAAAGCTGTATCAGCGAGCCTGCCGAGTGTAGGGGCAAGCTCGGAGCGTGAATTTTTAAAGGCGAGGAGCATACTTCTTAAGGTTTTGTCGTATATTCCGCATCCTGCAAGTGCGTCGAAGTAAAAATCCTGTCCCTGACAGGCGGGGCAGGTGTCATTTATCAGGGCGACGGTGGAGATAGTTCGGCCGCAGCGGCGGCAGTAGGAATCTGTGGTACACGCGAGCAGTTCACCCCAGCAGTCGTTGCAGAGCTTATCGTCGTTATCTGCAATTGCCGCACGGCAGTTGATACAGACGGCCGGCCACAGCAGGTGGTTAATGCTGTTTGCAAAAAGCTTAAGGCTCCTTTTTGATTTTGCGGCCTCCATAGGGTCAATTATACAGACCGGTGGACAGTTGAGCTAATCTAATTCCAGGGCTTGAACAGGGTGTTATCTTCGGGGCCGAACCAGCCGATTTTGAATTTTTCGGTTTGATGCTTTGCCTCCTGCGGGAAATCGAGTTTCTCGGCGCTTACGTGGCCGTCGCACCAAACTACGTTTGTTTTGCCAAGGTGGCGAAAATGGATAGAAGGCCGGACACCCGGCATTTCCTGAATTCCATTACCAAAGTTAAAAACAAACAAAGGCGGCTCACAGAAAGAATACTCGATAATGTAAGAGGGCGGAAGACCTTGTGCAAATGCAGTGTCGGTAAACATGATTTTTTCGGTGGGTCGCCTGATTTCGGTAGCTTTCATACTGCCACGCATAGCTTTGTCACCGAGGCCGTACTGATAGGTGCGCGAACCAACACCGACGCAGTTATAACCGTATCCGCCGCAGCCGGCTTCGAACGCATTTTCTTTGCCGTCTTTTACAAATGGTACAATAGCTGGGCACTCTTTGATTTCACCGTTGTTGATGTATTTACTTAATGGGCCTTTGGTCGGATTGAAGGTATTTTTATTGGGGTCAGAAGAGACACCATCGCTCTGGCGAGCTCCATGCCAGCGATGCATACCGCCCCATTGGCTTACTTTACCATTATCCAGAACAAACATGTCACGTGCAGCGAGTACATAGAAATCTTCATTGGCCATCGTATAGATTGTATTGGCTATATATAACTGTTGGATGTTGTTGCGACACACGCTTGCGCGGCATTGGTTTTGGGCCCGGGAAAATACGGGCATAAGAATAGCCATAAGCAATGCAATGATTGAAATAACGACGAGAAGCTCAATCAAAGTAAAAGCATTATATTTCGATTGTCGATTTTTCACTAATCTAACTACGATTAATATTGAGAGTTCAGAACCCATCCTCGCGCAATTTCAGCGTAGTCGAACAAATCGATTTTGTGGTCGACAGCAAAATCGGCTGCGGGATTGAAACATGGGTCGGGCCATTCGGTCAGCCATGCTTTTGTAAAAAGTTCTATGTCGTAATAATCTATTTCGTTGTCGCCATTGATGTCACCGACAGGCCGGACATCGGCAACGGCGTCAATTTCAGGTGATGATTCACCTAAAATACCTTCCTCTCCTATCATTTCATGAACAGGATTAGTAATCCTGATATATTTGAATGAGACTAAATTTGCCGGTTGCCACGTGTCAGGATTGACGGCCCAGTCGATATCAAAGGCATCGCCGCCGCACGTGCCGGGCAAAATACCGACGGTAAACGGGTCGTCGGGAACGGTGTAGAACAGTTCAGGCGGCATATTCGGGCAGTCGCCAAATCCATCATTTATGTCATCTACATTTAAATCCCCAAGTTTAAGAGTAGGCGAATATTCAGCATAACCCCAGAATCCTTCAAGGTTGTCATTATAGGGATCAGGATCTTCAATATTTGGATTAACAAGGAGCCATATACAGTAAGGTGGATCACCACCTACACATTGAAAATTTGGGAAAATCTCAAAAGCCGATGTTTCATATGTAACAGGCCATGAATCATTAAAGTCAGGATAACCATATACGTTAGGATCATTTATGTCCCATATTATAGTTCTAAAGGTGTTTGGGTCATCCAAGTTACTTCCAGGTATGAGGTACCAGATTTCACAGGGGTCATCTCCGGGGATATTGTTGTCATTTAGTTCGGGCATAATCTCGATAGTTGCCGGTTCGCTCCAGCGATAGTTTGGGTATCCCGCATAGTACCAGGCATTGCTAAATACAATAGCGTCAAGGCCCATTGGGTTAGCAGGGTTGTTTTCAACATTATGGTCAAAGGACAAAACTATCTTTCCGCCGAAGCCGCCTAAAGTTACAATATCTCTATTGCTAGCATTCATATATCCTGCACCGGTTGGTGATCCAAGTGCCCTGTAAGCTTTGTTAAAAGATTGATTATTGACGAACTGGCCGGGAGCGGGCAGATAGTTAGGTTCATTAACGCCGTTAAGGCTTATATTTATTACTTCAGTTGCAAACGGATTAAAATCTGCCATTGTGATAGTATTAATCAAAAATACGATAAGTTGTAATAGATATATTTTATTTCTTTTATTTTTCATTATTAAACCTCCTAAATGAAGTTACCTGAAGAGTGGACGGGACAGATTACTCTGCCCCATCCGCTCATCTAACCGTTGAAATTCACAGTTGCTATATCAGCTTTTCACGCACGCCTTCTCCGAAGCCATAAACCTGCAAAACTAAGCAGGATGATTGTTGCCGGTTCGGGAATAGTTATTTGCTGGATAGTGCTGTAATAATTGCCCCAGTCGGTATCGACAGCATAAAGATAGTCGCCGTCGAGCAGGAATTTTCCGATACTGCCGTAGGCGATTTCATCGATGAGAGACTGTGCGTCGATATCGTATTGCGACAAAGTTGCACCGTAACCGGTCGTAACATAAAAATTTCCACTTTGGTCGAATGCCATGTAACGGGCCTGGATGTCTAATGCTACTTCAGCATCGGTTGCATCGAGCCCGCCTGCGGCGAGCTGGCCGGGGGTGAACTTCAGAATTGCCGGGTCCCTCTCCAGAAAGATGCCCTGGTCGGCATAGTAAAGATTGCCGGCGCTGTCGAATGTCAGTCCTCCCGAGTAGCCGCCGATGTCGGCGACGAGGCTCGTTGCGCCCGTGTTCCAATCATAGGTGAAGATTTTTGTTCCAAGAGCGTCGGGGTTGGCGACAATGAAACAATCACCCTGAGAATTTACGGCGGCGTCGTATATACCGTCTTTATTCAACTGGTTTACATAGGTGCCGTTTTCGTCGATATAGCCCATCTTGTATGGATAGGGGGAATCAAGACTTGTACCAAAGGCGGTATAGGTCAGTCCTTCGTGGCGAAGGACAATGACATTCTCGATATTGTCGGCGATTGTTCCTACTGTTGCCACAGATTTATCGGTTAGCTCGATTGTTTTGATGGCGGTATAGTGTCCGAAGTATAGTTTGCCTTCATCGAGGTCAAGACCTCCCATTGTGGTATATGTTCCGTATGAGCTGTAGAGCTCGGTGGAGGCGTAGCCGTTGGTTGAGAATACGGCAAAACAGTTTGTATTTGTAAGAATTAACATAGTTAAAAGCGCAGGAATTCTCCTGCTTCTCATCACTTTCTCCGAAGCCATTATCACTCTCCTCTTTCTTTTTTATTAACTCACAGGCTGGTTGAAAGCCTGTTGAGTTATTGGCTAACGATTTTTGTGTTGCAGATACTTCTACTGTCTCTGTTTCAAAGCAGGTTGTCTGGTATGATAATCTCCTTTCGGTCGGCTCACGGCCCTTTACGCGAGGGTCCGAGCGGTTAATAAAAAAAGCCGCCGTTCCCGCAAATGGAACGACGGCTGATAATTCTGCCAAGTACGGACCGTAGGCTGAAAAGCCAGATAAGGTCCGGTGAACGGCGTTCCGTATCGCGAGAACACTAAGTATTCACTCTCAGGCTGCAGGCAAGGTTTTCTGACTTGCGACATACCTCGAGGCCCCTTCCCGCCTTGCTAACCGGCTGCGGCAAAGCTGCCATAGCGGTTAGTATCGACAGTGGGACGATACCTCTCGGATTTCCGGCTGATGCCGGAGCGTCGCTTACAGCGGCGCGACCGTCTCGGATTTTCACCGAGTTCCCTTAGACCTGCGGTCAGGTTCTTAAAATTTCAAGGAACAACAGCAAACTATCACAGCGGATTCAAAGCTACAAGCGAAAAAAGTATTATTTTTGAATTTTTTGTTGGCTCGATTCTGCTGCGCATCTCACATCATGTTAACGGCCCAGGTACAGAATGATTCCGACAAGAGCGAGGATGACTGCGGCGCAGATGCTCAGCGAGGTAACGAGCAGCCAGAACATTCGTTTCTTGTCGCGTGATATGATGAACTTAAGATACCTGTCACTCGCTGCGAAGGTTTTGCTCATCTGCATGATTGAGTCGGTCTGGCTGGCCGTGCTCTGGTCGAGCTTGTCGAGGCTCTGGCGAAATTTTGCGAAGCCCTGGGTCATCTGCGCGTCGCAGTCCGCCGCTGCTGCGAGCTGATGGTCGATGCTCTGCAGGGCGTCGGTCTGCTTTGCCGTTTCGGTCGGAATGATTTCAACGGCCTCGATGAACTTCTGGTTCTTCATCGCCGATGTCTTTAGCTCAGCTATCATCTGCTCGGTAAGCTGCTGCTGACTTTTAATACTGGGTGCGAAGCTCTCGAACATCTGAGGCAGCTTGTCGAGGCGCTCCATAAGCTGCTGCTGATGCTCAACCTGCTGCGACAGGTGGTCGTTAATATTTTCAAGTTTGCCGATGAGGCGGTTGAACCCGTCCTGCAGCTTTTCAAGCTGCTCATTTCTGTCCGATTCAGGGCCGGCTTTGACCATTGCGGCAGGGCTGTGGACAGGGCGGGATTTTGTGGTGGAGCGTTTTTCTTCGGAATGGTCGGCTGTTTCAGAGAGCAGGCCGCTGTCGTTCACTTCAGGGCTGAATCCTTCGGATTTTGTGAATTTGACAAGCTTGACACGTTTTCCAGTCTTGGCAAAAAAGTCCTTTACCCGCGTCGTGAAACTTCCCTTTGTAGCGTCCATATTCAGGCCCTCTTAGCTTTTCAGGGGCCCCATTTTGCACTCTGGTGCAAAATGGGAACCTTATCATCCTCTTGTAACAGCATTAGACCTTTTAGCGGTTCAAAATTCAAGGGAATTCTGATAGTATAATAAAAGAGGAAATTCTTTGACGCAAATTGATATTTTGATATTCTTTTTGTTGAACATGGCTTAAGGCAGATTAGAATCACTTGAAACAAACCGAAAAAAAGACCGCGTTTTTTTTCGTTGATGAGTCGGGCGACCCTAATTTCTATGGCAAAGGTGGCGAGATAATTGTGGGCAAACCTGGGTGCTCTCGGGTCTTGTTGGTAGGGTTCATTTATGTCGAGGATCCCGACCCTATCAGAGAATGTCTTGAAGAACTCAGAGCCCGGATACGTGAGGACACATATCTGAAAGATATACCGTCGGTGGCAAAGACGACAGGCTATTTTCACGCCAAAGATGATTGTCCTGAGGTTAGGATGATGGTTTACAAGACGTTGGCGAATCAGGATTTTGCGGCACAGGTTATAGTGGCGAGAAAGATAGAACAAATGTTTCGGTCGAAGTACCAAGGCAGTAAGGATAAGTTCTACGAAGACCTTGTGAGCAGGTTATTTGAGAATCACCTGCATAAATCCGAAAGGAATATCATAATATTCTCCCGGCGTGGCAGCAAGACCCGCCAGCATGCCATGCGGGCCGCGATTGAAAGAGGGGCGGCAAGGTTCAAAGCCAAATGGGGGGCTGATATACGGACAGGCTTGAGCATACAGACACTGAGGTCAGGTCAGGACAATGTTTTGCAGGCCGTTGACTACATAAACTGGGCAGTTCAGCGCGCGTTTGAAAGGTACGAAATGCGATATTTTGACTATTTACGCGATAAATACGAGTTGGTGTGGGATGTTTTTGACCGGGCTAATTACAAGGGAGGCAAAAACTTCTACAACCGTTCCAGTAATCCATTTGAAATTAAAAAGGCTTCACCCCTTGGCTAATCCCGACAAGTCGGGACACGGCATGAAGCCGACATTCACCAAGGCGGCGAGCCTGATAATAGTATATCGGTTATTGTCGGTTGTAGTCAAGTCAATTTTGGGACATTTTTTAACTGTGGAATAATGCGATTAGTTGCGTATTCAAAAGAAATTGCAGTTTGCTGTGGATTGCTGGTTGACGGCGGCGTGGTTGATATTGACGCCAACTGGCAGGAGGCCGATGCGCCGACAAGTATTTTGGAGATATTGCAGCGCGGCGGTGAATGTTTGGAACAGATTAATAAATTGGCGAACAAAACCTCTGAACTGATACCGCTGGATTCGGTGAAGCTTTTAGCTCCGATACCCCGGCCGGGAAAGGTTCTTGCATTAGCGGGTAATTACGCAAAGCATATTGAAGAAGCGGGCCTTGCATTGGGGCTGAGTGATTCGCCGCGCAATACGACGGTACCGCGGCCTTTCCTTATGCCTTCGACGGCGGTCACAGGGCCGGACGAAGTAATACCCTGGCCGGTTTACAGCGACAAAATAGATTATGAGCTTGAGCTGGTTGTAGTAATTGGGAAAAAAGCGAAATGCGTCAGTATTGAAAATGCGATTGACTATGTAGCAGGTTATACGATAGCCAATGATGTTTCAGCCCGTTCGGTGACATTTGCAAAGAACAGAGCGAGAAGGCCTTGGGATGAATTTTACGATTGGCTAAACGGTAAGTGGGCCGATGGTTTTTGTCCGATGGGCCCGTATCTGGTGACAAAGGATGAAATTGACGACGTGCAGAGTTTGGATATGCGCCTGACTGTCAACGGCAAGGTCCGTCAGCAGGCCAATACAGCCCAGATGATATACAAGGTTGCTGATGTCGTTTCGTTTTTGAGCTATCTTATGACCTTAGAGCCGGGTGATGTGGTATGCACCGGCACGCCGTCTGGTGTTGCTATGGCTACGGGACAATTCCTCCGGCCGGGCGATGTTATCGAGTGCACGATAGAATCACTCGGCACGCTAACCAATACCGTCAGCGACAGGCCTGCCGGATTCTATGAACCATTAGCTTGATTGAGGTGCTGAAACTGTTGGGTTTTATCCGGTGTTTCCTGTTGCGGTAGTTCGTCTGGCTTGGGGTTGTTTTCTTCAGGCGTGTTTTCAATTCCCATTTTGGTTTCGATTCCGGCGATTCGCTGTGAAAGGTTGTCGAGGTCATCCTGAATTTTGTCCAGCTTAGTAACTATGGTGTTCATCTGGTTCTGCATAGCCAGCCAGTTGCGGCCGTTGTCGTCGAGCATCCGGTTAATCATCTGCTGATAGGCGTCGATAGCACGGGCGGTATCGCTTCGGTATTCCGGCAGGGCGTGGACCTCATAGGTCTTTTCAACGCCGTGACTGGCGGCCAGCCAGAAGAACACCGCGCACACAAGGACTATTGCAGTGAGGGATACGAAAGTTCGTCGGGTCTTCATTTTATGTTCTCCGTAATGGTTCGTTTTCCGATGCATTTGTTTCTATAAAAGTTCTATCGGCATAAAGTTGATTGTTTGTTGGTAAGAATTGAAAAAAGGGCCGGATTATGCTAAAAAGCGTTGGTTTATTCGGTCTTTCAGGGACGATTATATGTCGGTTCGGTTTATATTAGGCAGGAGCGGGACGGGAAAGACGACCTGGTGCGTCGGGCAGATAGTCCAGGCCCTGCTCGATGAGACAGACAGCCGCCCTTTGATGTTTCTTGTTCCTGAGCAGGCGACGTACCAGGCCGAGCGGGCCATCCTGGCTGACCACAGAATCGGGGGGTATGACAGACTCAACGTCCTGAGCTTTGAGCGGTTAGGGTATTTGCTGCTGGGCAGAAGCACAGCCAAAAGGAGTCTGTCGCAGATTGGCCGGCAGATGATAGTCCAGCGGCTGTTGTGTGTGCACGCCGATTCGCTGAAGATATTCGGCGCCGCCGCAGGCAGGGTCGGCGCAGGCCGGGCAATTGCACAGACAATTACCGAGTTGCATCAGTACGGCAGAAGTGCCGAGGATATTGACGAGCTTATCGAGACGCTGCAGAAATACGACGCCGACAGTCTGACCGCGATGAAGTTCGCGGATATTGGTCTGATTTTCAAAGAGTATCTCAAATTCATCGAGGGTAAATTCATCGACCCGGACGTGCAGCTTAATCTATCGCGTCAGGCGGTCGGTGGTTCGGGGATAGTCAAAGGGGCGAAATTGTGGGTTGACGGATTCGCAGGGTTTACCGCGGCTGAGCTTTCGATTCTGGCTGAGGTTTTGCGCAGCGTTTCACAGGCGGATATAGCGTTGTGCGTTGACCCGGAATCGCTCGATTTCAGTGGCGATGCGGCGATGCTCGATGCGACGAGCCTTTTCGGGCCTACGGAAAGGACATATTGCGAACTTCTGGAGATAATAAAAAGGTGCAAATTGAAAATCGACAAACCTGTCGTGCTCGGCGACGCGAAACGGTTCAGCAACTGCAGGGCGCTGGCGCATCTCGAGCAGCGGTTTTCAGAGTTTGAACCGAAACAGGCAAAGGCCGACGGCAGTATCAGGCTCGCAGCCGCCCCTAACAGTCGAAGCGAGGTGCAGTTTGTTGCGCGGCAGATACTTCGGTTGGTCAGACAAAAGAATTACCGCTACCGTGACATTGCCGTTATCGCCCCGGATATAGATTATTACGAGCATTACCTGCGTGCATATCTGGAAGACTACGGGATACCTTACTTTATTGACAAAAGGAAGCCGCTGAGGCGGCATCCGGTGATTGGCCTGGTGCTCTCTGCTTTGTCGGTGGCGGCGGAGGGATTCAGCCGGGCTGAGATATTCAACTATCTAAAGACCGGCTTGACCCGACTTGGCAGCTATGAGATTGATTTGCTTGAGAATTACTGTATAGCTTTTGGTATAGACAATCGCGACTGGCGGGACGAATCGCCGTGGGATTTCGCAGGTGATGTCGACAAAAAGTTCGACAACGCGCGGATAGATACCCTGCGGATGAAGGTGGCAGAGCCTTTGAAAGAGCTTCGCATCGGGCTTTGGGGTGACGATGGACAAAAGAAAATCACAGCGGCACAGTTTACCAAAGCTGTTTTTGATTTCCTCGAGAGGCTGGGCGTTCGCAGGCGATTGAATGAATGGGTTGAACAAGCCCTCAATGAAAACGATTCGGAGCAGGCCAATTATCATCAGCAGTTCTGTGAGAGATTCGCGGATACGTTCGATGAGATGGCTGAGGCATTCACCGGCCTTGAATTCAATTGCAGCGAATGGTCGGAGGTTCTTGAAGCTGCACTAAGCCGGATGAGTCTGGCGTTTATTCCGCCCCGGCTGGACCAGGTCCTGGTCGGCTCGATTGAACGCAGCCGACATCCGGACTTAAAGGCTGCATTTTTAATCGGATGTACGCAAAAGCAGTTCCCGTCCCCTGTCAGCTATGACTGTGTGCTTACCGACTCGGACAGGCTGACGGCCGGCGGTGCGGATTTTGCGCTTGGCCCTTCACTCCGCGATGAGCTGGCGCAGAGGGAGTATCTGGCATATATCGCGTTTACCCGGCCGGCGGAATATCTTTGCGTAAGCTATCCACTGGTCGATGAAAAGGGCAGCGCCGCCGTCTGCTCACGTTACGTGGGGCACCTGGAATCGCTGTTCAGCGATTTGCAAATCGAAAGAGTCGGTTCGCAGCCTGTTGATATAAGCTCAGTTAGCACAAGCTCCGAACTTGCACAGGTCATTTGCGGCGGCGCCGGCGCTGATGCAGATGACGATGAGCAGGCGCAGAGATTGCGGCTCTTAGTGAACGAGATGCGCGGTGATGATGGATTAAACGATGTGGCTGAATCTGTTGGGTATGCGCTTGTGTATG
>Ga0315537_1001837_pt1 | contig 16485 bp, 10 predicted proteins | sample SalMarSW160270MG_FD_203091 | JGI IMG/M metagenome (GOLD analysis project Ga0315537, IMG submission 203091) | Salt marsh sediment microbial communities from the Plum Island Ecosystem LTER, Massachusetts, United States - Salt Marsh Sediment SW1602-70 ... | reverse complement strand
TTTTTTGCGAGACCGTCAGAAAGAACTTTTAGAGCTGTTGGACAAGTCCGGAGCGAATCTATATGCGCTTTTGACCAGGCTGACATTGCGCGAAGATATTGCCGAGGAGCTAATGCAGGAATTATTTATAAAACTCAGTAATTCGAGGCATTTCGATAAAGCCGCCAACCGGCAGGCTTACGTTCGCAGAGCAGCAATAAATCTGGCTTTTGACTGGCGGCGCAGCCGGAAGCTTAATCCTCTGAGGTTAGACCAGATACGCGAACCTGCTTCTAATGACAGCTCACCGTTGGGTAAACTTGTCCAGGCGGAAGAACTGGACGAAATACTAAATGCAATCGGTCAATTGAAAAAAGTGCCGCGCGAGGCCTTTGTAATGCGATATATCCAGCAGAAATCTTACGATTATATTGCCGAACAATTAGGCAAGACATCCCATCACGTCCGGGCTTTGTGCTCGAGGGCCTCAAACCGCCTTCGGAATATACTTGGACACAACCAGTCACAATCTTTTGTAAAGGAAACGAATAATGTCAAAAAATGACGAAAACCAAATCGACCATCGGCTAAAAATCCTCTCACAGATTGAGCCGAACTCAAAAGCCACCGACCGTGCCATACAACGAGCTCGTGAGACTTTGATAAACGAAAACAAAAGCCGACAAGGCACAAATACGAGAATATGGCGAAATATTTTCAAAAGCCCAATAACAAAGTTCGCCGCTGCAGCGGTTCTGCTAATTGCTGTCGGATACGCCACCGGCCGACTCTCCGCCCCTGAGCCGCTGGATGTGGAAGAGCTTAAAGCCGCTCTGGAAACCTCACTGAAAGCTTCTCTGGAGCCAGCCATTCGACAGGACCTAATCGCGCAGCTCAACAAACAATGGCAGTCGGTCTTTGCGGTCAATAGCGCTCAGCTCAAAGAAGAGCTTCATCAGCAGGTTCGCCGCGACCTGACCGAGTTTGCCGCACAGACTTTAGCCGCTTTCGGAACCCTGACAAATCAACGTCTGATGGAACTCATTCGGTTAATCGAGGCAGCAAGAATACGTGAACGCCAACAGGTTGCCGCGGCCTTAGAGCAAATAGAACAAGAAAAAATCCAGCTTAGAAATGGTCTGTTGGCCGTAGCTGCCCAGACGAATGAACTGATAAGCACTAAGCAGTAGTGAGTAACTAATTAACAAATTAACCACTCACCAATTAACCATCAAATGAAAGGAACAAAAAATGAAATCTTTAACCAGAACAATCATCGTGCTCGTCGTTCTTAATCTGACGATGGGAAATTTTGTCTTGGCTCAAGCCGAAGTCTCAGCGGAGTCTACAGACCGTCGGCAGACCCCGGCAACTCCCCCTCCAGAGCCTGCACCTCCAGTATCTGTGTCTCCAGCGCCCGCACCTCCAGTACCTGTGCCTCCAGAACCCACGCCTGCAGCACCCACTCTGCCTGCACCAACGGCGCCAAGTCCGTACCCCACGCAGGCAAGAAGTACAGGGTACATCAGCAGCCGAAAAATTCTCGTTATCCCCGCCAAAGACATTGAAGCAGAAGACCTTGATGCTATAACGCAGGATTTGCAAGTTATGTCACACATCTTTGACGAAAGATTTAAGGAGCCCCGCACGATTAAAGGGGTGTTCACCGATTTTGGTGATTTCTTTGGGCGGGACAACCGTGCCACAGAAGCTATCTATCTACAGGGCTACGGAGCCCTCTTTTTGATGGAAGTAAATTTTTCATTCTCGCCTCCATCCAAATCGCAAGAAAAAGAAACCAAAAAAACCGAAGACGTCGACCCAATTTGGCAGCGGGCAAGACAGCAAATATTCTCGCCGAAAGGTTTCGGTGGTGGCAAGTTTGTTTCCGAAGAAAGATACAGCGCAGAGAAAATTGACCAGCTAAAGACAGAGCTTATTGAAACGCTACAACACGCGGCGAATATTCGAAACCTGACACCGGATGAGTGGATAATCCTCACAGTTATTGGACATGGACGGCAACCCGGTGAGTTTTATGAAGACTACTATCGAAGCGCCGCCCCAAGGTCCAGAACCTCCAGAGACAGACGATCCTCACGAGGCGAAGCGGAAGCGGGCGCTTACGGGGGCGGTATGGGCGGTGGCATGTCCATGGGCATGGGCGGCATGATGGGTGGCATGGGCAGTATGGGCGGCTACGGCGGTGGTATGGGCGGCTACGGCGGTGGCATGATGGGCGGCTACGGCGAGATGATGGGCGGCATGGCCGGTTACGGTGAAATGGGCCTTCCCTCGGCTACGGTTCTGACTATCCGCGCGAAAAAATCAGACGTGGACGACTTCGCTAAGGGCGAGCTGGATTTTGAACAGTTCCAGCAAACGGTAGAGATATTTACATACTGATTGTTGTGAGAAAAAGAGCGTATTATGTCCACGCGAAGAATTATTATTGGATTGGTCGTATGCTCCTCGATAGTTGTATTTTGGTCTGGCTGTTCTTGGTCCAGGTAGAAGGTTTTTGGAAGCTTTCGGAACTCAAGTGAAACCTCTTTTTAAAAAACAAAGATTATGAAGGATATGCCGATACGCAAGCAGGTAAGCGTGGGGGCGATAGTACTGGTCACGTGGGGACTGGTCACAGGATTGCGGGCTGATGCGGCCTCTTCGCCGGACAGTGGCGCTGATACGGCCCCGACCAGAGTCCTGCACTTTCCCCAGGATCAGTGCATGGGGAGGTTATCCGTCGAGGATCCAAACCTTGGGAGTTCATACCTCGAATTAGGCCGTGATCTGTCCTTGCCACTGGGATTAGACCCGAAGCGTGTGAGAATGGGTGGCGACTCGGATTTCGTTGGCCTGGCCCGGGGCGATGTGGCCGTGCCCGCAGGGCGGAACATCTATCTCACCACGTTACTACAGCCTAGGCAGGAGGATTTTGCGCGACTGCCGTATGGGTCACGAATGTCCCTGCGAAACAGGTTCAGCTCAGACCCGGACGACCTCTCCGGACTGTCGGGACTTGGCCCGAATGACCTGTACAAGCTCAATGTCTCTTCCATGTTCGCAAGGGCCGATGCGGATCGGCGTGTGCTGGCGCCGATCTCCCATCTGACGGGTCTGCAAATTCTAATGCTGTATCAGACTGGAATAACCAACGAGCAGATGAACTACCTCAAGCCGCTGCGTGCGCTCAGGGCCCTGGAACTCAGTAACGAATTCTCGATCAGCAACGCCGGCATGGCGGCACTGAAAGACCTGCCGGGGTTGGAGTACCTGGACCTCGATACGGGAACTACGGACGCGGGCCTCAAACATCTCGGGCAACTAACCAACCTGCGGTGGCTGAGGATACGGACTGGAAAGATATACGGCCCCGGCCTGGCGGAGTTGGCCAATCTGTCCCGGCTGGAGCGCCTATGTCTCTGTAGTTCCTTTCAAAATCCAAGTCTAATCTCCGACCGGCACATCAAATACATGGAGGGCCTGACGCAGCTCAAGAGTCTGACCCTCTGGGGAATTGGCGATCGTCTTACCGACGCCAGCCTTGCATCTATCAGCAAGCTCACGAATCTGGAAGAGCTTCACTTCATCACGACCAACCCAAAGTTCACTAGTGGAGGGATCACCCACCTTAAACGACTCAAGTACCTGCGCAAGCTTGACTTAGGATTTGCATGGATCAGTGACGCCCGATATCTCATGGCGTTACCCCAACTGGAATTCGTTAAGCCCGTCGAGTTGACCGTAGAAAACATGAAGGCCCTCAGCGGCCTTCGTAATCTCAAGTCTCTAGGAGTCTTTTTGCCGTCGCTGCCTAATGGCTCAATCGATGATCCTGCGGCTGCATCGTACCTGGGCGCCCTGGGCTCTTTAGAGGAACTCAGCTTTTGCGGATCTGCTGCGGGAAGATTCGTCTCTGATGAGGAGGTGGCCTATCTCGAATCACTGGGTCGTCTGAAAAAACTGTTTCTCGGCGGGAGCAAACATTTGACCGACCGAAGCCTGGCGTCTATCAGCAAGCTGGATCAGTTGGAGTCATTGGACTTTAGCGTTTTTGGCGGTGCAGGTGTAACCAAGAGCGGACTAAAACAATTGAGTGGTTTGACGAACCTCCATACCCTGGATGTCAAAGTGTACCCGGTTGTGACAGGCCCGGTCGATGGAGTAACGCTGGATTTCTCGGCGCTCACGAACCTAAATACCCTGACTCTGTCCGGGCTTTCGCTGCAGGATGCCGACCTGGCGTCTTTAGCGGTCCTACATCATCTCGAATGGCTGAGCCTTGACGGCGCCTTTACAGAAGAGGGGCTGTGGCGCCTGAGGAACCTGTCCGAACTGAAGCATTTGGATATCAGAGGCATATCCTGCACCACTGGTGACCGTCTGGGCGATCTTGGAGGACTGACGAAACTCGGAGACCTGACACTCCTCGGGCGGATCACGGATGCCGCCCTGGGCCGTCTGACCGGCCTTCCTTCCTTATGGTCACTCAGGGTGGAAACCGATGAACCGATTCGGCCCGAAACAGTCGCCCGCCTCAAACAGGTCATGCCCATGATCACATATATTCACATCGAAAAACCGCAACGGATAATACAACCGGCAAACCGACAATCCCGAGAACAACGGGAACGTACTCGAGTTAGTCCATCTCGTACTAATCGGCGGGCACCGGCGAACCGCCGGAGTGAAAGGAGATAAAGATAGTCACCAATAATATAATACGTAAGCGAATTGAAGCAGGGGCGATCATGCTCGTTATCTTTGGACTTGTCGCGGGCTTGCGAGCTAAAGAAATTACCTTGTTGACGCCCAACCAGCCGCCGGCAGCAACCAGGGTTCTGTCCTTTCCATCCGGGCAATGCATGGGCAATCTTTACCTTGAGCCCGAAACCGGTCCGGGTTGGGACCCTGAACATGTGGGGCTGTTGGGCGAATGGGAGTACCTTAGCGCCGCACAGGGCGATGTACGTGTGCCCGAAGACCGAAACGTTAAACTGTGGGTTCGACTGGCACTTAGTCCGCGGGAGTCAGCAAAACTGCGTGCACAAGATCCTCAGGCTCACCAACTTACGGTTGCTGACCGGACCCGTAAAGACCCGGATGATCTGTCAGGGCTGTCGGAAATTGAACCGAATGACTTGTTTTGGCTCTCAGTCAGCACCGAGATGTACCTAAGGACTGATGCAGACCCAGGGATATTTGAGCCGATCAGCCATTTGACGGGTCTCCGGATACTGACCCTAAGCAGCACTGGAATAACTGATGAAGGTCTTGAGCACCTCAGGTCGCTACGTTCACTCAGGGCCTTGGAGCTCATGCAGGCATCTATCTCAAATCGGGGCCTGGCTGTCCTAATGGATTTGCCTGCTCTGGAATACCTGGAGCTCAATACGGGTCTGACCGACGCAGGCCTTAAGCAGATAGCCCAACTGTCCAATCTACGCTGGCTGAATATAGTGGATGGAAATATATGGGGCCCGGGCCTGGCCGAACTGGCGAAGCTGCCCCGATTGGAGCGTCTATGTATCCACCAAAGTCGCAGTCCACTTTTCGACCGGCACATCAAATACCTGGAGGGCCTGACGCAGCTAAAGGGCCTGACCCTCTGGGGCAGTGCCTGCGATACCCTCACCGATGCCAGCCTTGCCTCCATAGGCAAGCTCAAGAATCTGGAAGAGCTTCACTTCATCATGACCAACCCAAAGTTCACTAGTGGAGGGATCGCCCACCTTAGACGACTCAAGTACCTGCGCAAGATTGACTTAGGATTCATGCAGATCAGTGACGCCCAATATCTCATGGCGTTACCCCAACTGGAATTCGTTAAGACCGTCGAGTTGACTGTAGAAAACATGAAGGCCCTCAGCGGCCTTCGTAATCTCAAGTCTCTGGGAGTCTTTTTGCCGTCGCCGCCTAATGGCTCGATCGATGATCCTGTGGCTGCATCGTACCTGGGCACCCTGAGCTCTTTACAGGAACTCAGCTTTTGCGGATCTGCTGCGGGAAGATTCGTCTCTGATGAGGAGATGGCCTGTCTCGAATCACTGGGTCGTCTGAAAAAACTGCTTGTCGGGAACAAGCATTTGACCCACCGAAGCCTGGCGTCTATCGGCAAGTTGAAACAGTTAGAAAGCCTGACCTTTAGCTTTTCGGTTTTGAGCGGTGCAGGTGTAAGCAAAAGCGGACTGAACCAATTGAACGGTTTGCCGAATCTCCGCTTCCTGCAAGTGAACACATGGGGGAATGCTGCTAAAACAGACCCGGCCGACGAGCTGATGCTGGACCTGTCGGGACTAAAAAAGATGAAGGACATGAATCTGACCGGGCTACAATTGCAGGACAGCGACCTTGCATTCCTTGAACACCTGCCCTTACTTGAGAGTTTGATGATTCAACCAGATTCCCCCCTGACTGGAGCGTTCTTACGTCACCTCAGGGAGCTGCCTGAACTGAACCGCCTGTGGGTCAGCGGACTTTCGGGCTGTACGGGCGAGGATTTGGCACATCTAAACGGCCTGCCGAAACTCAGAAGTCTGACACTCCGCGGGCGGATCACGGATGCCGCCCTGGCGTCTCTGACAGGCCCTTTGTCTCTGGAGTCGCTCTATGTTGATACCGATGAACCCATCCGTAAGCAGACGGTGGCCGATCTGGCAAAAAGTCACCCTGTGATTGAGTATATTCACATAAATAGAATGCCGAAAGTGCAGACCCAACCTGTCAGCACACCAAAACGCACCCCAGTCAGTCCATCTCGTGTCAATCAGCGGACGCAACAGAATCACCGGCGCCGCAGATAACCCTCCGGCCCGTGACCGCGTGGATTACGTTGGTCTTTTGAGTATTATGTCACTGGACAAAGCCCGTCTGGAACTGCGGGATGTATTGAACCTTCGTCAGCAGGCACCTTAGTATTGATGGGATGGCTTGACTGACATTGCATCTCGACTTTGCAAATATTCGTAGATTATTTTACTGATAAGGACCTCAAAACTCCACATATACCGGGCGAATCAAGGCTGGGCTTTGAGCTCAGCCTTTTTTACGCGCCGGCACACACGCGTACTCTACACAATAAGGCAAGATTATATAAAAATCACACTTTTTATAAAACAAGTTGACGTTGGCATGCCTTTTCGTTAGAATCACGCGGTTTTTTTTGAACATAAATTACGGATTATGGAGGTAATGTGCATATATGCATAATATAAACGAATTATTAAAAGAAAAGCTGACAACTGAAAACTACGACAGACTTATCGCTCTGGACAATCCGAAGATGCATGAGTTTGTCGCCGATGCGATTGATCTTACCGGACCGGCCTCAGTCTTTGTCTGCACTGATTCTGAGGAAGATAGAGCTTATATTCGCGAGCTGGCAATAAAAAATGGCGAGGAAATACCACTAGACATCCCAGGCCATACCTGCCACTTTGACGGATACCACGACCAGGCCCGTGATAAAGCAAGGACAAAATACTTATTGCCGCCCGGCCCCGACCTTGGCGCAAGCCTCAATTCCATCGAGAAGAAAACCGGCGTTGAAGAAGTCCGCTCTTTTCTGAAAGACTCAATGAACGGCCGGGAAATGCTGGTCTGCTTTTTCTGTCTGGGCCCAATCGACTCAGATTTCTCTATCCCCTCCATTCAGATAACAGATTCGCCCTACGTTGCACACAGCGAAACTATTCTCTATCGGCCCGGCTACGAGCAGTTTAAGAAATTCGGCCCCTCGCCAGAGTTTTTCAGATTCATCCATTCCGAGGGCGAGCTCGAAAACGCTGTGAGCAAGAATATTGATAAACGCCGGATTTATATAGACCTCGAAGAAAACCTGGTCTATAGCGTCAATACCCAGTATGGCGGCAACACCATAGGCCTGAAAAAACTGGCCTTGCGATTGGCCATCAACAAGGCCTCCCAAGAAGGCTGGCTCGCCGAGCATATGTTTGTACTCGGCGCCCATGGCCCGGACGGCAGGGTAACTTACTTTGCCGGCGCATTTCCATCGGCCTGCGGAAAGACCTCAACCTCGATGCTACCGGGACAAACCATCATCGGTGATGACATTTCCTACTTACGCAAAAAGAACGGCCGAATGCACTGTGTGAATGTTGAAAAAGGCATTTTCGGCATCATTCGCGACGTCAACTCAAAAGATGACCCCATTATTTACAAGGCCCTTACAGATCCTTGTGAAGTCATCTTCTCTAACGTCCTGATTGATGATGCGAAGAGGCCTCACTGGCTCGGTATGGGTGCCGAGCTGCCGACAGAAGGAACTAACCATTCGGGTAAATGGCACGAAGGCAAAACCGACGCCGACGGTAAGGAAATTACCGCCTCGCATAAAAACGCCCGTTATTGCTTAAATATTCCGGATTTGAGTAATCGTGACCCGCTTCTCGATGATCCTGATGGCGTGCCGGTTGGATGTGTTATTTACGGCGGACGTGACAGTGACACCTGGGTTCCTGTTGAGCAGGCCTTCAACTGGACAGAGGGCATTATAATCAAAGGTGCCTCCCTCGAATCCGAAACTACCGCTGCTACGCTCGGCAAAGAGGGAGTCAGAACTTTCAATCTAATGTCGAATCTCGATTTTCTCTCGATACCGCTTGGGAAGTACATTCAGAACAATCTGGGTTTCGCAAAAGATGTCGAGAATCCGCCTTTGATTTTTTCGGTTAATTACTTCCTTAAGGACAGAGACGGCAAATACCTAAACGGTATGGCCGATAAACTCATCTGGATTTTATGGGCCGAGCTTCGGGCAAACGGAGATGTTGACGCCACTAAGACGCCGACCGGCCTGATACCGAAATATGAGGACCTGGAAAAGCTGTTCAGAGAGCACCTCGATGCGCGATACACCCGGGCCGATTATGAGCGGCAGTTTACAATCAGCATACTGAAGAACCTCGCCAAACTCGACCGCGTTGAGAAAATCTACAAAGAAAAGGTTTCCGATACGCCGCAGATTGTCTTTGACACATTTGCCGAGGTTCGCAATCGCCTGAAAGCGGCCAGCGACAAACACGGTGATGACATCTCGCCATTTGATTTGCCCCGCACCAACTGAGCGTGGGCTGTGGTGCCCCAAACTGACAGCTTGCATAAATATTTCGCCCAGAGACAATTAGTGCGGGATTTGGCAGTTCAGTAGGCAACGCTTCGCTGCCCCCTGCCGTTTTTCTTCGCAAACGAAGCAATGAGGGCAAAAGGGCCGAACAGCAGGTTCAGAAGGGAGAAATAATATGAAAATACGCCTAAATCGAGTCCCCCTTGGGCGGATTAAATTACTGTTTCTCACATTTTTAGCACTTCTTGCCACCACGGCAACAGCAGAAGGAGAATCTAATTCCCCCCGCTGGGGGATCTTCGAACTGGCGCTAAACGGTCCCGAAGGCGGTAATCCATTTACTGATGTAAAATTGAGCGCTGAGTTTAAGCAGCGCAGCCGAGTTTTTAAGCCGGAAGGATTTTACGACGGCAGAGGTGTCTATCGGATTCGGTTTATGCCGGACGCACTGGGCGAATGGACCTATATAACAAAGAGTAACCGCAGAGAGCTTAACGCTAAAACGGGTAAATTCACCTGCGTAGAACCATCGCCGGGCAATCACGGCCCGGTTCGCGTGCACAAGACCTGGCACTTTGCCTACGCCGACAGCACGCCTTATTTTCAAATCGGCACTACCTGCTACGCCTGGGCGCATCAGGGAAATGCGATGGAGGAACAAACGCTCGCCACGCTCAAAGATGCACCGTTTAATAAGATACGAATGTGCGTCTTCCCTAAAAGCTATGCCTACAACAAAAACGAGCCAGAGTTCTATCCGTTCGAGGGAAGACCACTGAAAGACTGGGATTACAACCGTTTCAATCCCGAATTCTTCCGGCATTTTGAAAAGCGAGTCGGTGATTTGTGCGCTCTGGGAATCGAGGCCGACCTTATCCTTTTCCATCCTTACGACCGCTGGGGCTACGCTAATATGGACTCCGAGACCGACGAACGCTACCTGCGTTACATCGTCGCTCGGCTGGCGGCCTACCGAAACGTTTGGTGGTCATTCGCCAACGAGTATGATTTGATGAAGTCAAAGACTATGGCAGACTGGGACCGCTTCTTCCAAATCGTCCAAAAGTACGACCCATACCAGCGTCTTCGCGGCATCCATAACTGCCGTGGCTTCTACGACCACAATAAGCCCTGGGTAACCCACGCCAGCATCCAAAGCTCGGACCTGGACAGAGGCATAGAATGGAGGAACAAATACAAAAAACCGATTGTATTTGACGAGTGCAAATACGAAGGGAACATCCCGCAGGGCTGGGGCAAAATTGCCGCCCAAGAACTGGTCCACAGATTCTGGCTGGGAACCATCGCCGGCTGTTACGTCGGGCACGGCGAAACTTACAAACACCCAAAAGAGATTCTATGGTGGTCAAAAGGCGGTGTGCTGCACGGACAAAGCCCCCCCAGAATTGCTTTCCTGAAAAAGATAATGGAGCCGACTCCATTTGACCAGATGGAACCTCGTGAGCTTTCCTCCGGCAGCTATCTGCTTTCCAAGACGGGGGAGCTTTATTTCATATACTTTACCACGCCTACAGCAATAGCCTTAGAGCTTTCGGGCCCGAGACCGTACAAGGTTGACGGCATCGACACGTGGAATATGACTATTACTCCAATGGAAAATGCCGAACCCGGCACATTTAGCTTTACCCCGCACAGGGCAAACTACCTACTCCGTCTATCCGTTTACGCCCCCGGCGAAAAAATGCGACCCGAAGTAAAAGCATCTGCCAATCCAACTAAAGGTATAGCACCCCTTGAGGTGAAATTCTCGACACCGAGCAAACTCAGGTGTCGGTGGGATTTCGGAGATGGAACATATTCGTCCGAGCCAAATCCGGTGCACATTTACAAAGAGCCGGGTCTTTATACAGCATCACGGCAAGGACCGACAATTCCGGGGCCGATTGGGCGGTATAAAGATTTTCTCCCAGCCGTATTAGTTCTCGCGGCGCCTCGTCATTGAATGCTATTCACAAACACCAATATGATAACTGACCGGGATACGAAAAATATGAAAACAGAAAAAGGAGATGATACTATGAAAAGCTATAGAATGAAAACGAATCGAAGCACCAAAAATCACCCGGCTCAAAGACTATGCTACAGCAGACGTGGACTTATCCAGACGGTGGGAATATGCACACTCGGTGCTCTGCTGCCACAAGAAGCTGAAGGTGCGCAGAAAAATCGGCCTAAGTTCAAGGTGTTGGACGAAGAGACCCAATTTGATATCGGCGATAAGGGACAAGAAATAATTGAGAGAGCGTATAAGAGGGGTCATAAGTTGGAAAAAGAGCATGGAGGATGCTGCCGATGTACTGTTGCCGCGCTGCAGAAATCTATTGACTTTGTTCCCAGAGACAAGGACTTGTTCAGGGCAGCCAGTTGCCTGGACGGCGGAGCGACGCCTACCGGCATACAAAATTGCGGGGCATTCACTGGTTTAGGTATGGTCATCGGCTGGCTCTGTGGCGCAAATAAATTTGGAAACACCAAGTTATCTCACACCCTAATTCGGCAGGTGTACAAACAGTTTGAAAAGGAATATGGAAGCGTATTATGTAAGGACATTAAGAAGAAGATAAATCACGACTGCCCGGAAGTAGTTGCACGGGCAGCAAAATGGACTGCGGAAATACTGCTGAGACAGTTCACGAACTATCAGTAGCAAGAAAGGAGACGTTGGATGGATAAGAAGACTGTTTGTACAGGCATCGTTGGTTCGGGCTTTGCCGCAAAATTTCATTTTGAATGTATGAGGAAAGTGCACGGCACAAACTTACAGGTCGAAGGTGTCTTTGACATCAACGCCGAGCAAGGCTCGGCATACGCCAAGAAACGAGGGATTCGGTTTTATAAGAGCCTGGAGGAGCTGCTCGACAAGGTAGATGTCATCCACGTCTGCACTCCGCCGGTGGCCCATGAGCCTATTGCGATTGCAGCCCTTGAGTGGGACAAGTTCGCCATCGTGGAAAAACCACTCACCGGCTATTTCGGCGATGGCTCGGAGGATTTCAACGGTGATACCTTCCCTAAACAGGATGCGCTTGACCATTCCATTGCGAGTACCGAAAGGATGCTCGAGGCGGAAAAGAAAAGTAAAGCGCGGATACTATACGCCGAGAACTGGATTTATGCACCTTCGATTCAGAAGGAGCGGGAGATTATCGAAAAAACCGGTGCGCAGATTCTCTGGATTCACGGCGAAGAGGCACACTCCGGCTCGCACGCCGCGACCTATGCCTATTGGAAGTTCTCCGGTGGCGGCGTAATGATAGGCAAGGGATGTCACCCGCTGACAGCGGCGCTTTATCTAAAACGAGTTGAAGGAAATGCCCGCAACGGCAAACCCATTCGCCCGAAAGCAATATCTGCCCGCACGGCCGCTCTGACCCGACTGGAAAACTTCGAGGACAAAGGCCATATCCGCGCAGACTACCACGATATCGATGACTTTTCTTTGATGCACGTTGTCTTTGAAGACGGAACTATCGCTGACATCTTTGCCTCTGATATTGTTTTAGGCGGCATACATAATTGGCTCGAAGTCTCAGCAAACAACCACCGGACTATCTGCAATATCAATCCGAACACGGCGATGAAAACTTACAACCCGGTGGATGGATATTTCGATGATATATATGTAGTGGAAAAGACCGGCACAAAACAAGGCTGGTCGAATCCGTCGCCGGATGAGGACTGGTTCACTGGTTACCCACAGGAAACCGAGGCCTTCTACAGGACCATCGCTTACGGCGATAAGTTGGAAAGTAACAGTAACCTGGCCGCCGATGCCATCTCGACTATTTACAGTGCATACGTCTCGGCGGAAAAAACAGGGACCGAAGTCCCCATTAAAACATTTTGACTCTTGAATTGGGAAACATCGCCAACCAAAGGAGTAAATATGGAGTTCCTCGGTTTACACTACGCAATCTGGATTGTGCTTACATTATACTTTGCTGGAATGCTCCTTATGGGATGGTGGAGCAAGCGGGGCATACACAACCAGGAAGGTTACCTGTTAGGCAACCGCCAGTTCGGCTGGCCAATGATGGTGATGCACGCCTTCGGCGCCGGTACTCATCCCGGCAACGTGGCCGGGGTAATGAGCCAGGGCGTTGTAAGCGGTGCTTCCGGTATCTGGGTCTCGTGGATGTGGCTGTTCGGAACGCCCTTCTACTGGATTATCGCGCCGATAATTCGGCGGATGCGGTGCCTGACAATGGCTGACTTCTTCCGGGAGCGTTTCAGCAACTCGGCCAGTGTACTGTACATTATCGTCGCGGCTGTGGGAATGATTGTTTTCTTAGCGGGGGTGCTGCTTGCGACTACGCGCACCGTCCAGGGCGTAATGGGCAAAGCCCTGGTCCAGGAGAGCGAGATGTGGTTCTTCGGCATCCTGTTTGTCACCACGGCGGTTTTCATAATCTACAGCTACTGGGGCGGGATAATAGCAGCAATCCGCACTGATATGATTCAGGGCCTAATGATTATAGCCCTGTCGTTCATTGCCATTCCTGTTGCACTTGGTCGCGTGGACGGCATGGCCGGGGTGCGAGCGACATTAGGAGCAAAAGGTGGTAATTTCATGAGCTTGTTTGACCCAAAAGAATTTAGTTTGCTTACTGTGCTCTTACTTTCTATCAACGCCCCGCTGACGGCGCTTGCTTTTCCTCATTTGATGAGCGTATGTGCGGCGGGTCGGACCGAATGGGAGGGGCGGGTCGGCTTTACGTACGGCAACATCCTAAAGCGCGTATGCACGATAGGCTGGTGCGTGCTTGGACTGTGCTGGCTGGCGTACCTGCTCAATACAGGTTTGGAAATCAATAAGGACGCCGCCTTTGGCGATGCAATCCGCGGGTTACTGAGACCCGAACTTCAGGGCGTGATGCTGGCCTGCGTTATGGCGGCGGCTATGTCCTCCGGCGATGCGGTTCAGGTTACCGTTGCGGGGCTCTTTTCTCAAAATATTTATCGCGTTTACTTTAATCCAAAAGCCGACGAGAAGCAGTTAGTGCATGTAACCCGGATAACAGGTGTTGTCATCGCCCTTTTGGCGCTCGGCGGAGCGATTCTGATGCGCAGCAACCTCGTAAAAGCAATCCTCGATTATTTCAACATCCTCAGTCTCGTGGGTATTTCCACGGCGATGGGTATCCTCTGGCGGCGAATGAATACTACGGGGATGTTTTCCAGTACGATCCTTGCTTCGGGCACATTTCTGGTAAGCCGGTATGGCCTCAATTGCAGCCGGGATATAACGATTGGCCTGCCGATTCTGGTTGGCGTGCTCGCCGGTGTAATAGGCAGCCTTGTAACGAAGCCGCCGAGGCGTGAGACGATAGAGAAGTTCTTCACGAAGATTTATGTCCCTATCGGCCGGGAGGACAAACTTTCTCTGCCTCTCGACGAGGCCGTCCCTCAACAAAAGCGTTTACTCACAGGCTGTGGACTTTTCCTCGTTAAGCCCTCACGCCAGTCCTTGGTGGGCTTTGTGGTAACGTTAGGAATTTGCCTGGCCTGCGTGCTGGTAATGCTGTTGATACTTAAATAAAACGAACGGAAAATAAAGTGACTACTAACATCGGACTTGTGGGTCTTGGCCTTGTCGGTACGGCGATAGCAGAGCGTCTGCTTGCCGAGCAGTTCAAGCTTGTCGGTTTCGATATCGATTCAACAAAGTGCGAGCACCTAAAACAGTTGGGTGGAAAAGCCGTCGATAATCCCGCACAGGTAGCCGATCAAACTGAGCGCTTGATTCTCTCTCTTCCGAATACAGATGTGGTCCTGAAAGTTGTCGAAGGCTCTGAGGGTATTCTGGAATCAAAGACACTCCCGAGATATATCATTGATACGACCACCGGCGACCCTGAAGAAACGGCGGCGCTGGCACAACGCCTCGCCAAGCAAGGCATCTATTTCCTGGACGCCCCTTTTTCCGGCTCCAGCCAACAGGTCAGAGAAAAAGAAATAATCTTTATGGTGGGGGGCAACAAGAAGCCGTTCGAGGAGTGCAAAGATATTTTCGACGCGCTTGGCAAGAAGGTATTTTACGTCGGTGAATCGGGCAGCGGCTCTAAGGCCAAGCTCGCCGGCAATTTGATTCTTGGACTGAACCGTCTCGCTCTGGCCGAGGGGCTTGTTTTTGCAAGCAAATTAGGCCTCGACCCGCGGGCCTTTCTTGAGCTGCTCAAAGTGACACCTGCCTATTCAGCCGTTATGGACGTCAAAGGTAAAAAGATGCTGGAAGGCGATTTTTCACCACAGGCAAGACTTCGGCAGCACCACAAGGACGTCTCGATTATCTTCAAATACGCTGAAAAGCTTGAGCAGGAATTACCTCTCTCAAAAGTGCACCTCGATGTTCTGGAAAAAGCAATAGCAGCAGGCGATGGGGATTTGGACAACTCCGCAGTTATCCGGGAAATTGAACGCAGGATAAAACCGTAAATCAATCAGGAAAGGAATCAACGCCCGTGCAGTTTAGTCCATCGGTATATGAACACGCTGCCAGAGTGGTTGGCAGAAATCCCTGGGAGGTCTCACGAGATGCTGAGCTTCTGTCGAGAGCTCATATAAAGGCGTTTCGTCTCTACAACCATTGTCCCGTCGTGGTCGGTATAGATATTTATAATCTGGAAGCCGAGGCGTACGGTGCAATGGTTGATAGGCCTTCCGGCACCGGTGTTCCCGCTATTTCAAGACATCCATATTCAACGGCAAAAGAACTAATAACTCTGGGGCCGTTTAATCCCAAAACCGACGGTCGAATTCCGATGGTTATAGAAGCCGCCGGGCGCGTGGCCAATGAATGTCCCGGGGCCGATGTCAGAGTACCATTGAGCGGTCCATTCTCATTAGCGACAAATCTGATGGGATTCGAGAACCTGTTGTGCGAGGTTCACACCGGCCCGGATTTGGTTGCGGATGCCCTGGATCACCTCGTTGCCGGACAGGTGGAGTTCTGCAAAGAAATTGTCCGGCAAGGATTGGATATTGCCTTTTTTGAATCCGGGGCGGTTCCGCCGCTAATGTCTCCGGAGAATTTCAGGGACATTGAGCTGGGCCCTCTTAAAAAAGTCATGGAAGAGACATCGGCAATTGCAGGCCATCCTGTTCCCTGCATAATAGGAGGTGATACACTGCCGATTCTTGATTATATTCTCCAGACGGGGACAGGATATGTATGCTGCCCGGCCAAGACGGACCAGCAAAAGTTTATGGAAGTAATGCGGGCACACCCTGAGGTTACAGTCAGAATCAATATGGACCCGGGGCCAATGACATCAAAAAATATCGGAGAAGTTGAAAAGGAAGTTGACAGAGTATTGGAACTGGCCAACAATAGAGAGAAAGTTTGTATTGGGACGGGATGTCTGCCCTTTGAAACGGACCCGCAAATGGTCTTAAAA